>JAEEGL013305789.1_pt1 | contig 12295 bp, 8 predicted proteins | sample 9134231 | NCBI WGS metagenome assembly JAEEGL01 (sample SAMN16246548, study PRJNA631951) | gut metagenome | biome: gut microbiome; feature: rumen; material: fiber-attached | host: Bos | place: Iran: Karaj | collected 2018-10 | reverse complement strand
GGCAAAGCCTCCGGACCGGGCCATCCGGATCGGGAGGACCGTCTCGGAAGTGACTGTCTGCCGGGTGATCGTGTAGGCCTGCGGGTTGGTTTCGAAATCGGCATCGGGGGCATCGGCATAGACGGTTGCCTCATACTGCGAGCCCGGAGTCAGGAAGTCGAACTTCACCGACACCTCGCGGGCATTCTCATCGGTGACGCCGCCCACGTACCATACGTCGTGCGGGCGACCGCCGGCGTTCACAAACTCCCACACGCTGGATTTCCCGTCCAGCCGGCCGGAATTCAACGTGGACATTTTCGGATGGCGGGCCGTCACGATGTATGCGCCCGGTTCGGCATCCAGGTACACGGACTTGTCCCAATCCACCGCCACGTCCTTGATGAACTGGAAGGCATCCATGAAACGGGCGTAGTTCTCCGGAAGGTCGGCGGCCATCTGGAGCGGCGAATAGAAGGTCACGTACAGGCCCAGCTGGTTGCACAGGGTGTGGCGCATCTTCCCGGTCTGGCCGGGCGCGGTAACGGACATGTCGGTCTCGAAGATGCCCGGGGTATAGTCCATCGGACCGCCCTGCAGGCGGGTGAACGGGAGGACCGTCGTGTGGCCGGGGTCGATGCCGGCGCGGTACTCGTTGCCCATCGCCGCCTCGTTGCCGATGAGGTTCGGCCAGGTGCGGCACAGGCCGGTGGGACGCACCGCCTCGTGGGCATTGACCATGATGTGGTGCTTCGCCGCCTCGCGGATCGCGTACAGGTAGTGGTTGATGAGCGGCTGGCTGTAATGATGCTCGCCATACGGGATGATGTTGCCCACATATCCGCTCTTCACGGCATCATAGCCGTACTGGTTCATCAACTGGTACGCCTCTTCCATGTGGCGCTCGTAATTAACTGTGGAAGAAGATGTTTCATGGTGCATCACCAGGCGGATGCCCTTGCTGTGGGCATAGTCGTTCAAGGCCGGAAGGTCGAAGTCGGGATACGGGGTGACGAAGTCGAACACCGCGTCCTTCTGATGGCCGAACCAGTCTTCCCAACCTTCGTTCCATCCTTCGATCAGGAGGGCGTCGAAGCCGTTCTCCGCGGCAAAGTCGATGTATTTGCGCACATTCTCATTGTTCGCACCATGACGTCCGTGCGGCTTGGAGGCGGCGTAATCCGTCACGCCCAGCTGTACCGAAGGATAGTCATAGGTATAGGACCATTCACTCTTGCCGGTGATCATCTCCCACCACACGCCCATGTACTTCACGGGATGGATCCACGACACATCCTCCAGGGCGCAGGGCTCGTTGAGATTCAGGATCAGGCGGGAAGCGAGGACATCCGTGGCCTTCTCACACACCATCACGGTGCGCCAGGGGCTCTTGCAGGGCGCCTGAAGACGGCCCTTCACCCCTTCCGCATCGGGCGTGAGCCAGGTCCGGAACACGAATGCCTTGTCATCCAGCAGGAGGTTCGTCGTGGGATAATCCACCACTTCCGCCTCGTGGATGTTGATATACAGGCCTTCCGCGGTCTTCATCTGCAGGGCGGTCTGGACGCCGGTGGACGAGAATCCTTCCGCCGAAGCGTTCCCCAGCCGCATGGACTCGTTCCGGGACCGTATTCCCGACAGCCTGGATTCCGTGTAGTTGTACTCCTGCGTGTCGTAATCTCCCGGAATCCACCAGGCGGTATGGTCGCCCGTCATCGCGAATTCGGTCAATTCCTCCTCCACCTTGAAGTAGGTCAAGGCATTCTCCTGCGGGAATTCGTACCGGAATCCCAGACCGTCGTCATATAGGCGGAACCGCACCTGCATCACGGCGCCTTTCCCGGACGCGTTGCCCAGGTCGCCGGTATAGTCCGGATCCGTCACGGCCACGCCCTCCCGGGCAGCCCGGACGGTTCCGGTCCCCTGCTCCAGGGTGACCAACAGTTCGTTATACTGGTTGCGGATGGAAGCTTCCTCGCCCCAGACCGGCTCCCAGGTTTCATCGAAGGAGTCGAATGCGGTGCCCTTGAGGGCGAAACCGCCGTCCAGGCTCTCCCGGCCCAGCAGCGCATAGCCCAGACGCGACGGCAGGACGACCGCCTTCCCCCCGAAATCCAGCGCATACTCGGGCACGCCGTCCACGACGGCGAACTTCAGTTCCAACTTTCCGTCCGGGCTCCGGAGGACCACGGCGTCGGCCGGCATCTGCGGCGCCTTGGGCCCGCAGGCGGCCGCCAGGACGGCCATCGCCGCCACCAGGAAGGCATTCAGTTTATTCATGATAAATCATTATTAATCAATTACTTTCGCATCGCGCTTAAACTCCACGATCAGGGCCGATCGAGGCTCCACCACCAGGCCGTCCGAAAGGGTGACCTGTTCGCCGGAGATGACGTCACGGCCGTTTACCGGTCCGGATACGAATTCATCGTAATGGGCCCAGTCCAGGGCGCGGTCCTCGTCCGTATTGTTGATGTACACGAACACGGCGTCCGTGTCGTCATAGCGGAAATAAGCGTAGGTATTGTCCGTATAGTTCACGGCATCCACGTTCTTCCGGGAAAGGAAATGGAGCGTCTTGCCATGATGGATGACCGGGGCGGCGCGCCGCCAGGAGAACAGGGCGCGGGCATAGTCGTGCAGGCCGGCGGCCGACGTGTAGTCGGCTTCCGGCGTACGCCCCGCCGCGGCCCGCCCGTCCTCGGAGAACAGGTCCACCGGATCGCCTTCCCAGCCGCCCGGGAAGTCGATGCGCTTGGATCCGTCGTGGTTGAAACCCGGCCGCTCGCAGAACATCATCTCGTCGCCATAGTACAGCTGCGGGATGCCGCGGAGCGTCGCCAGCAGGGCCAGCGCCAGCTTCATCCGGGAAGGATCGTGCCGGAGCACGTCTCCCGTGCGGGCGTGGTCGTGGTTCGCGAAGAAGATCATCAGGTTCGAAAGGTCCTTGTACGCAAAATCCTGCGCCAGGACGCTGTACACGCGCGTCATCCCCTCATCCCACCAGACCTGGTCCTCGCACAGGGCCGAAAGGATGGCCCGCTGGAGCGGGAAGTCCATGATACAGGGCAGGTTGCTGTCGAATCCGTTCGGATTGGGGTTCCCGGCCTGCCAGTAGGCCAGCTGCGGGATGTTCATGTCCCAGCACTCGCCGACGATGTTCATTCCCGGATACTCCCGGCGGACTGCCTTGCACCACTCGGCCATCGGCTCGGGTTCATTGTAGGGGTAGGTGTCCACGCGGAGGCCGTCCAGGCCCGCGTACTCGATCCACCATACCGCCCACTGCTGGAAATAGCGCAGCACGTAGGGGTTGTCCAGGTTCATGTCCGGCATGGACGGGACGAACCAGCCGCTCTGCTGCCGCTCGCGGTCCTTGACGGATGCGTGCGGGTCCATGTACACGGAGAACAGCGCGTTCATCTGCATGTACGGCTTGGTCACATGATACCAGTCTGCAAAGGGAGGATTGTCCATCCACCAGTGGGCCGTCCCGCAGTGGTTGGTGACGATGTCCATGATGACCTTCAAGCCCTTTCCATGGGCCTCGTCCACCATTTTCCGGTACAGGGCGTTGTCACCGAAGCGCGGGTCGATGTGATAATAGTCCCCGCAGGCATAGCCGTGATAGGACTCCCGGGCCTGGTTGTCCAGCAGCAGCGGAGTGCTCCAGAGAGCCGTAGCGCCCAGGTCGGCGACATAATCCAGATGATCGATGATGCCCTGGATGTCCCCGCCGTGCCGGGCTACCGGATCGTCGCGGTCCACCCGGTCGGGCGTCACCGGAACCACCCAGGGAACGGCGGAACCGTCGTCATAGATCCCGCCCGGCCAGGCTTCGTCATTCTCATGGCCGGACGAGGCGAACCGGTCGGGCATGATCAGGTATATCATGTCGGCCGCCGTGAAACTCTTCCTGTCGGCACTTCCTTTCTCCCGTTCCCGGATCAGGTACGGATACTTAACCTCGTTCGTTCCGTCGTTTACCACCAGGTAATACTCTCCAGGTTTTGCATTCCCATCGATTTCCACGTCCACGAACAGGTAATCCGGGCTTTCCGCCTTATGCAGGTTGCGCACGGATACGCCCTTCCCGCCTTCGATGCGGATGTCCTTCGATCCGATGCCTTCTCCCTGCACCATCAGCTGCAGCGGGGTTTTCATCCCCGTCCACCAACTCAGCGGCTCCACGCGGGTCACTTCCGCCCGAGTCGCATCGGGAACCGTTTCCGGATCGAACGCCGCCTGGCATCCGGCCAGGCCGGCCGCAACGGCCGTCGCCATCATCACTTTCCTAATCATTCTTGTCGGTTATTTCGTCAAGACAATGAATTGTCCGGGAGCAAGGGTGACGGCGAAGGTGCCCTTGGCGACCTTTTCGCCGGAGAACCAGTCGGTAAAGCCGCGGCCGACCGGAATGGAGACCTCCACAGGGGCGGATCCGAAATTCAGGAACGGTACTCCGGCGGTGGAGCCGGTCGGACGGTTGTCATTGCCTTCCTTCGCTTCTTCTGCAACGGGTTCCTGCTTCGGAGCGACACCGAAGTTCGCGATCACGATGACCTCGTTGCCCTTCACCTTGCGGCTGTAGGCGATAACCCCGTCAGGAACGTCGAAGTACTGGATGGGACCGCCCTTCTCGCCGGCGGCGAGGGCGGGATTGCCATGCTTAAGGTCCACGAGCTTCTTCCAGAAAGTCGTGAACTCATTGGCACTCCAATCCGTAATCGGGTCTTTCTCGAAGAATTCCAGCCGGCGGTTCAGGCCGATTTCCTGACCGGTGTAGATGAGCGGCTGACTGCCCGGGAGGGTGAAGCACAGGACGGCACAGGCGTTCGCGGCGGCACCCTCGCGTTCGAACTCGGTGCCGGACCAGGAGTTCTCGTCGTGGTTGGACGTGAAGGTCAGGCGGAAGGCCTCCTTCGGGAAGCGGGCGGCGTCGCGGGCGATGTAGTCCTTCAGGTCGGCGACGGTCCTGCGCCCCTGGGCGAGGCCGTTCAGCAGGTGGTGCAGTTCCCAAGCGTAGTTCGCATCAAAGGTCTCCGCCGGGTCGGCGAGATTGTCGCGCTCAGCCTCGGCAAGCAGGTAGATGTCGGGATAGTCGGCATTCATCTTGGGCAGGATGCCCTTCCAGAATTCGGCGGGAACTTCACCGGCGGCGTCGCAGCGGAAGCCGTCCACGCCCTTCTCCAGCCAGAAGCGCATAGCATCGTCCTGGGCATACCACACGTCCTGGTTGTCATAGTTCAGGCTGCGGGTATCGGTCCAGTCGTACTCCCAGATGGCGTTGCCCAAGGAATCGCGCTCATAGAAAGCGTCTGGCTTTTCGGTCATCCACACGTTGTCAGGGGCGGTCTGGTTCGCCACCCAGTCCAGGATGACCTTGAAACCCAGTCCATGGGCGGCGGCGAGGAGGTGCTCGAAATCCTCCATCGTTCCGAACTCGGGATTCACTTTCTTGTAATCGGAAATGGCGTAGTAGGAGCCCAGGGTGCCCTTCCGGCCTTCCGTGCCGATCTCATACATCGGCATCAGCCAGAGGATGTCCACTCCAAGTTCCTTCAGGCGGGGCAGCTGCGCTTCCACGCCGGCAAAGGTCCCTGCCGGGGAGAACTGGCGGATGTTCACTTCGTACATCACGGAATCATAGGTCCACTCCGGGTGGGCGGACGGGGTCTGCCGGCAGGCGGCAACGGCCGCCAGGGCGCCAAGGACGATCAGGATCTTTTTCATACGGTTATGTCGTTTTTTGTGTTATCAATCGAGTAAATATACACATTTTACGGGAGTTCCGGTACGGAACCCCCGTTTTTTCCGACGAATACCCCGATTTAGGGGGATGGGCCGTCAGCGCAGCGAGGCCTTCGCGGCTTCCAGCGAAGCGATGACGCGGTCGCACCAGGCGTCGAACGCCGGGTCGGGAACCTGCAGTTCGGGATGGGACAGGATGTAGGAGACGGTCCGGCGGATACCCTGCTCGAAGCGCACCGTAGCTTGGAAACCCGGGACCGCCTGTTTGAGTTTGCGGTTGTCGAACAGGACCGTATTGGCCTTGTCACCGGTGAGTCCGCCGCGGAAATCATAGGGGCCGGCCGCATCCAGGAACTCCGTCGAAACATGGTACGCCTTCAGTTCCACCCCGAGGGCGTCGGCGACGGCCTGATGGATCTGGTTCCAGGTAAGCGTCTCGTCGGAAGTGATGTGGAAGGCGTTCCCGAGGGCGTGCGGATTGCCCATCAGGCCGATGAATCCCTTCGCGAAATCCGTATTGTGCGTGAGCGTCCACTGGGACGTTCCGTCGCCGTGGATGAGCACGGGCTTCCCCTCCAGCATCCGTTTCAGGACCTGCCAGGAGCCTTTGTCTCCATGGACCCCGACGGGAACGCCCCGATCGCCATAGGTATGCGAAGGACGGATGATGGTCACCGGAAAACCTTCCGTCCGATACTTCTCCATCAGGAACTCCTCGCAGGCGATCTTGTTCCGGGAATACTCCCAATACGGGTTTGCGAGAGGGGTTCCCTCGGTGATGAACGGACTTACCGGCGGCTTCTGGTAGGCCGATGCGCTGCTGATATACATGTACTGCTCCGTACATCCTTTGAAGAGATTCCAGTCACGTTCCACATGGGCCGGGACAAAGCCAATGAAATCGCACACGCAGTCCCACTGCCTGCCCCCGAGGAGTTTCGCCACGGCCGCGTCGTCCTGGATGTCAGCCTTCAATACCTGCACGTTTCCGGGAACTTCGCCGCTCCGGTTCCCCCGGTTCAGGAGCGTGAGGTCCCACTCCCCTTCCGCGGCCAGCCTCGCAGTGATGGCGGTACTGATTGTTCCGGTGCCGCCGATGAACAATGCTCTCCGTTTCATTTCCAATCGATTCCGTCCATGGGATAGCGGACGCCCCATTCCTTTCTGAGACCGTCCATCAGCTCCATGATGTACAAGGTTTCGTCCAAAGGCATCTGCGGCGGCTCCGTGAGTCCTGCCGCGATGGCGTCCCGACAGGCGACAAACTGATACTCGTAGCCTGTAATCTGCTGCGGAACACGTATTTCCTCCACAAAAACGCGATCCGGCCCATGGACCGTAATGCGCTGCGGGTTGTTGATATTGTCGATGACCAGGTTTCCCTCCGTCCCCGCGATAACGCCGGTGTTGTCGCCCACGCAGGCAGCCGACGACTGGACGTTGGCTAGGATTCCGTTCCCCAGGACGATGGAAATCGCATGGGAGAGGTCCATTCCCGTCTCCGTCTTCACGCACTGCGAGCTCATCGACACAATCGGGGCATCGCAGAACATCCGTACGAAATTGAGGCAGTACACGCCGAGATCCAGCAGTGCGCCGCCACAAAGGTCCGCCCGCATGATCCTCTCCTTGTTGCCCATGCTGTACCCCAGCGTGGCCGTGATCAGCCGGGGCGTGCCGATACGCCCCTCCCGGATCAGCTTCCTTACCAGGGGTACGGCCGGCTGGTAGCGGGTCCAGATGGCCTCGGCGAGAAACACCTTCCGACGCCTGGCCAGGTCCACAACGACCTGCGCCTGCGCCTTGTTGGCCATGAAGGCTTTCTCAACGAGACAGGGTTTCCCCTTTTCCAGCGCCTCCCTGGTGATGTCGAAATGATGCGAATGCGGCGTAGCCACATAGAGGAGATCCACCTCCGGATCGTCAATCACTTCGGAATAAGACCCATAGGCGCGCTCGACGCCCCACTTTCCGGCAAAAGCCTGCGCCTTCTCCAGCGACCTTGACCCGATCGCATACGGGCGGAATCCCTCGAGCCCGTTCAAGGTGATGGCCGCCTTCTCCGCGATCCACCCGGCCCCGACGATCCCGACTTTGAAATCCCTTGCGTCCATGATTATTTGTTTTTACGTTTCTCCAGGAATCGGTCTAGCCAGGCCATCACCACCCCGTACAACAGGCCGGCGATAACAAAAAACGCCCAGCCCATCCCCCAGTGCCAAATCCAGTTCCCCACCAGCATGAAAAGTGCGAACACGACGCCGTGCACCAGGGCAGAAATTGCAAGTTGCTTATTCATCATAAATCTAACTCAAGTGCTCAGTATCACAAAGATACGCTTTCCCCTCCACATTTGCAACCCCGGGGACAGAAGTGGATTTCCGCTCATAGGCGAGGAGGCGGGCGTTTTCGGATTGGGCACGGGCGGCATCGTACTGCCGGTCCCATTCGCGGTAGTATTCCATCTTCGGGTCTTCGAAAAGGGACATCTGCTCTGCTGTTTCGCGGGTAAGCCGGGAGACGCCGAGGCCCACCTGACGGAGGGGCGTCACTCCGTCCCAGACCTCGCCGAGCATCCTCCGGGCCTCGTTGAGGATGACGGCGGTGATGTCCGTCGGCCGGCTCGTCTGGCACTGTTTCTGAACAATGGAGAAGTCCCTGTATTTGATGAACATGGACACGGTCGAGGCGCGGAATCCGTGACGACGGATGCGGTGCGCGACGATGCAGGCCACGTTGAAGAGGGCCCGGTCGATGTCCTTCGGTTCCGACAGGTCTTTCGGGAAGGTCCGTTCCGCACTGTAGCTCTTGGCTTCCTGGATCTCCGTCTCCACAGGGGAATCATCCCGGCCGTTCGCGTTCTCGTGCAGCTGCGCGGCAAACTTCTGTCCCACGATGCGGGTAAGCTGGCCGACGCTGAGGTGTGCCAGGTCACCGATCGTATGGATGCCGTAGGCGATGAGCCGCTCTTCGGTCTTCTTCCCGACCCAGAGGAGGTCGCGCACGCCCAGAGGCCACATTTTCTCCCGGATCTCGCTCTCCCAGAGGGTATGGACCTTGTCCGGTTTCTCGAAGTCCGAGGCCATCTTCGCGAGAAGCTTGTTCGGGCCAACCCCGACATTGACCGTGAATCCCAGGCGGGACTTGATCTCGTCCTTGAGGCGAGTAGCGGTCTCCACCGGATCCCGTTTCCCGCACCGGAGACTCATGTCGATGAAACATTCGTCGATGGAAAACTGCTGAAGGACCGGGGAATAACTCCGGCAGATGGCGATGAATGCTTCCGAGCACCGCTTGTACCACTCCCAGTCGCCCCGAACGATCATGAGGTCCGGACATGTCCGGAGCGCCATTGACACCGGCGTCGCCACCTTGATACCCAGCTTTTTCGCCGGGATGGACGCGGCCGTGACAATGCTCCGCCGGTCGTTCGGATCGCCCGAGATGACGGCTGGGACCAGACGGAGGTCCTGCTTTCCTTCCCGCACGAACTTTACCGCCGTCCAGGAAAGGAAGGCAGAGTTCACGTCGATGTGGAATATGACCCGGGTAGCCAAAAAACCTTAATCAGTCGGGGTGATGTGACTCGAACACACGACCCTCTGGTCCCAAACCAGATGCGCTAGCCAACTGCGCCACACCCCGAAAGTGCAGTCACAAAGGTACGCGAAAAAACGGGAACTGTCAAAAATAAATCAAATTGTATCAAATACAATATATAAAACAATTGATTATCAGCTAATTAAAATTATTAATATTATTTTTTTATGCAGAGTTATTGTAAAAAAGAAATGTATTTCATATTTTTGTGGAAACGAAACGCACCATGGACAATACGCTTGCTAAGATTCACCTTTCGGTCGACTGCACCGTCCTTGGTTTCAATGGAAACCGCCTGGAGGTCCTTCTGATCCGCCGTACCGGCGAAGAAGGTGGAAAAGAGTTCCACGATATGAAGCTGCCCGGCAGCCTGATCCTCGACCAGGAGGAACTGGACGATGCCGCCCGACGCGTGCTTACCGAACTTACCGGTTTGAAAAACATCCCCCTGCAACAATTCCGCGCTTTCGGCTCGATGAGCCGCACCAAGGACCCGAAAGACGTCCATTGGCTCGAGCGTGCGCAGCAGGCGCACGTCACGCGGATCGTTACGGTCGCATACGTGGCCCTCGTGAAAATCGGCAGGACCATCACGCGGGACCTGGAAGGCTCGGAGGCCCTCTGGGTGCCCGTGGACGCCCTCCCGCAGCTCGCCTTCGACCATAACGAGATCATCGCATCGGCCCTGGAGCACCTCCGGAACGGAGCCGTGACCGACCCTTCCGTCCTGTACGCCCTTCTCCCCCGGAAATTCACCGTCACCCAGCTCCGCACCCTGTACGAAGTGGTCTTCGGCGTCAAGCTGGACGCCGCCAACTTCTATAAGAAGATGACACAGATGCCGTATGTGGTGGCCTTGGAAGAGCGTGAAAAAGGCGTGGCGCACCGCGCCGCCCGGTATTTCCGCTTCGACAAGAACGCATACAACAAAACCCGCCTGTAATGTATCTCCTCGGTTACGATGTCGGAAGTTCTTCCGTCAAAGCCAGTCTCGTGAATGTCGGGACCGGCAAATGCGTCGCCACGGCCTTCTATCCCAAGACCGAAGCGCCCATCATCTCCAGGCAGCCCGGCTTCGCCGAGCAGGATCCTTCCATGTGGTGGGGGAATCTCAAGCTCGCGACCGCCGATATCCTGGAGCAGATCCGCGGCAAGGCCACCCTGCAGAGCAAGGCTTTCACTCCCGCGGATATCAAGGCCATCGGCATCTCTTACCAGATGCACGGACTCGTGTGCGTGGACAAGGACCACAATTTCCTGCGTCCGTCCATCATCTGGTGCGATTCCCGGGCCGTCCCCTACGGCAACAAGGCCTTTGAGGCCTTGGGCGGAGAGTGGTGCCTGGAGCACCTGCTGAACAATCCCGGCAACTTCACGGCCGCCAAACTGGCCTGGGTCAAGGAGAACGAACCCGAGTTATATGAGCGCATCTGGAAGGTCATGCTTCCGGGCGACTGGGTAGCGATGAAACTCACCGGCACCGCCTGCACAACCGTGAGCGGCCTGTCCGAAGGCATCTTCTGGGACTTCCGGGAGAACAAGCCGTCGGACCGCCTGCTCGGCCATTTCGGTTTCGAGCCGTCCGTGCTGCCGCCGGTGAAACCCACCTTCGGCACGCAGGGCCTGCTCTCCGCCGAGGCGGCCGCCGACCTGGGCCTCGCCCCCGGCACCCCGGTCACCTACCGGGCCGGCGACCAGCCCAACAACGCCTTGTCCCTCAACGTGTTCAACCCGGGTGAAATCGCCTCCACCGCCGGCACCTCCGGCGTCGTATACGGAGTGAACGGCACGGTCAACTACGACCCGCAGAGCCGCGTTAACACCTTCGCCCACGTGAACCACACGGCGGACCAGACCCGCCTGGGCGTGCTTCTGTGCATCAACGGCACCGGCATCCTGAATTCCTGGATCCGCCGGAACATCGCTCCGGAAGGCATCTCCTACACCGACATGAACAACATGGCCTCCAACATCCCCATCGGCTCGGACGGCGTGTTCATCCTCCCTTTCGGAAACGGCGCCGAACGCATGCTGGGCAACAAGGACACCGGCTGCAGTATCCACGGGGTCAACTTCAACCGCCACGGCAAGGCGCATCTCATGCGCGCTGCGCAGGAAGGTATCGTGTTCTCTTTCCAGTACGGCATCGAGATCATGGAAGAGATGGGCATTCCGGTAAAGATGATTCACGCCGGCAAGGCCAATATGTTCCTCTCCCCCATTTTCCGGAACACCCTCGCGGGCGTGTCCGGAGCCGTCATCGAACTGTATGACACCGACGGTTCCGTGGGAGCCGCCAAGGGCGCGGGCATCGGCGCGGGCATTTACCGCGACAACAACGAGGCCTTCGCCACCCTGGAGAAGCTCGCCGTCATTACCCCTTCGCATGAAGACGAATACAAGGAAGCCTACGAAAAATGGAAATCAAATCTATAAACAATAATAAAACACAAGACATCATGGCAAAAGAGTATTTCCCGACAATCGGAAAGATTCCCTTCGAGGGTGTTGAGAGCAAGAATCCCCTTGCCTTCCATTATTATGACGCGGACCGCGTGGTCATGGGCAAGCCCATGAAGGACTGGTTCAAGTTCGCGATGGCCTGGTGGCATACCCTGGGCCAGGCGTCCGGCGACCCGTTCGGCGGACAGACCCGCTCCTACGAATGGGACAAGGGCGAATGCCCCTACTGCCGCGCCAAGGCCAAGGCCGACGCCGGTTTCGAGATCATGCAGAAGCTGGGAATCGGATACTATTGCTTCCACGATATCGACCTGGTGGAGGACACCGAGGACATCGCAGAGTATGAGGCCCGCATGAAGGACATCACGGACTACCTGCTGGAGAAGCAGAAAGAGACCGGTATCAAGAACCTGTGGGGCACGGCCAACGTGTTCGGCAACAAGCGCTACATGAACGGCGCCGCCACGAACCCGCAGTTCGACATCGTCGCCCGCGCAGCCCT
>JAEEGL012161420.1_pt1 | contig 12295 bp, 10 predicted proteins | sample 9134231 | NCBI WGS metagenome assembly JAEEGL01 (sample SAMN16246548, study PRJNA631951) | gut metagenome | biome: gut microbiome; feature: rumen; material: fiber-attached | host: Bos | place: Iran: Karaj | collected 2018-10 | reverse complement strand
GTATCGGGCGGCGACATCAATGAAGCCAGACGCCTGACACTGTCCGACGGAACGGCCCTTTTCATGAAGTCGAACGCGTTTTCGCGCCTGCCCATGTTCCTGTGCGAGCGCGCCGGACTGGCCGCTGTCGCGCGGACAGGGGCCATCGGGACGCCGCGCGTGCTCGCTGCCGGGACCGACCGGGACCGGAACTGTTCGTTCCTGCTGATGGAGCACCTCGAGGGCGGTCCGCGCGGGGAGGACTATTGGGAGGCGTTCGGGCATGAACTGGCCGCGCTTCACCGCGCGGATGCGGCGGATCTCACGCCGGGAGGCCGGTTCGGCTTTTATCAGGACAATGTCATCGGTTCCGGCACGCAGGTCAATACCCCTTCGGACAGCTGGGTGCGGTTCTTCCGCGACTGCCGGCTGGCCCCGAAAGCGGAGAAGACCGCTGGGTATTTCCGGCCGGAGGACCGGAAGAAACTGGAGCGGCTTCTGGAGCGGCTGGACGAGTATCTGACCGAGCCGGAGCAGCCGTCGCTGCTGCACGGAGATCTGTGGGGCGGAAACTTTATGGACGGCCCGGACGGGCGCGCCTGGCTGATCGATCCTGCGGCCTATGTGGGCCATGCCGAGGCGGATCTGGCTATGACCGAGCTGTTCGGCGGCTTCTCCCCGCGCTTTTACGCGGCTTACCGCGAAGCCGGCCTTCTGCAGCCCGGCTACGGGGAACGCCGGGATCTCTATAATCTTTATCACCTGCTGAACCACCTGGACCTGTTCGGGACGGGGTATCTGGGGTCCGTGCTGCGGGTGATCCGGGCCTATGCATGAAAAGGTTCTTTCATTGTCAGCCCGTGAGAAAAACGTTATAATTAACCTAATATGCACTGCTTAAAAAGCGCCGCTTCATAACGGACTGGATTTGATTTAAAACATACTGGCGATGAGATATACCGAAGAGCTTAAGAAACTGCGTGAATTATATAAAACAGGACTCTTCAGGTCGGAGTTTTATAAGAGAAATCTTACCGATATCCGCCTGCTGGACAGTTACGAATCGTTTTCCACGATTCCCTTTTCCTATAAACGTGATATAAGGAACACTTCCGTCGAGGAAAGAACGAACACTTCCAGGAAAGACATCTACGGGATCTTTTCCAGCAGCGGGACCACCGGGGAAAAAACGTATTATATCTATAACCGGGCGGATAAAAAGGTGCACGAGGAATTCGTGAAGACCTTTTACACGGAGCTCGGCATCGATGAGACCGATATCGGAGCGGTCATGGCTCCCGTCGATACCGGGGTCATGGCGCATACCATGATGTGGCAGTTTACGACGATGGGAGCGGGATATGTGAATTGTCCCGTGCCGTCGCCGGAAAACATGATCGAGACCGTCACGAAGGTACCGGTGACGGTCATTGCCACCAGACCCAGCATCGCTTCGGCCGTGGCGTATAACCCGCTGATGCAGAAAATGGCGCAGGAATCCGGGGTGAAGAAACTCCTGATGGGCGGGGGATTCTTATCCCGCGAGCGGCGGAAACTGCTGGAGTATTCGTGGAACGCGGAGTGCTATAACATGTTCGGCATGAGCGAGATGTTCGGGCCGATGGCGGGCGAGTGCCGGCAGAAGAACGGCCTGCACTACCTGAATGACTACCTGATGATCGAGATCGTCGATCCGGAGACCGGAACGCCTCTGGAACCCGGACAGCCGGGCGTCGCCGTGTACACCACGCTCTGGGAGAAGGGTTTTCCGCTCCTGAGGTACTGGACCGACGACCTGATGGTCCTCACCGACGAGCCCTGCGCCTGCGGCAGTCCGCTTCCGCGGCTGTTTTATCTCGGCCGCCTCGGCGACTGTTTCCGGATCGGCGGAGGATATGTTTTTCCGGAGAATGTCGAGGACATTCTGTTTAAGTACGGCTTTATCGGTGAGTACGCCGCCGAGAAGCATGAAGGCGCTTTCCGCGTAAAAACAGAGGGAAACGGGTCCGGGATCGCGCCGGAGATGAAGGCCGAGATGGAAGCGCTGTTCCGCGCTCCCGTGGAGATCGAGGCGGTCACCCCCGGCAGCCTGAATTATAACGGCCATGGAAAACGCTTTACCGAGGACACCAGATATGAATGATGAGATCGCCCTGGTCGATCTGGATGACCGGATCACGGGATATGCCTTAAAAGCCGACGTCCACAGGGACGGTCTGCTGCACAGGGCATTTTCCATTTTTATCACGAACGGTTCCGAGATGCTGCTGCAAAGGCGGAACGTGCTGAAGTATCATTCCGGAGGCCTTTGGAGCAATGCCTGCTGTTCGCATCAGCGGAGAGAAGAAGAGCTCGAGGAAGCCGTTCACCGCAGACTGCGGGAGGAAATGGGATTTGACTGTGAACTCAGAGAGAGCTTCCGCTTCGTGTACCGCACCGAATTTCGGAACGGACTGACGGAGTATGAGTACGACCATGTTTTCGTGGGACGGTATGACGGACCCGTGACGGCGGATCCGGAGGAGGCAGAAGAGATCATGTGGGTCCCGTTCGGGGAGTTGAAGGCGCGGCTGGAAACGAGTCCCGAAGAGTTTTCGAGCTGGTTCGTGATCAGTGCGCCCGCGGTATTGGCATCATTGGAGAAAAGATGAAAGTTTCTGTCGTCATACCGGTATATAACGAAGAGGCCAGGATCCGTGAGTGCCTGAACAGTATTTTCCGGAACACCGAGCAGCCGTTCGAAGTGATTCTGGCGGACGGCGGTTCCGAAGACAGGACCGTGGAGATCGCCCGTGAATTTCCGGGAGTCAGGGTCCTTGCCAATCCGTCCAGGACCGCAGCCGCCGGCAGAAATGTCGGGATAAAACACGCGCGCGGGGATGTGATCGCGTTTACGGACGGCGACTGCATCGCGGACAGCGGCTGGATCGCCGCGATCAGGAGATGCTTTGAAGAACGCCCCGGCCTGGACGGGGTCCGCGGAAAGATCACATCCGCTCCGGGCGTTAATAAATACGAGCGCTACTGGAACCGTCTGGCATGGGAACTTCTGATGCAGTTCGGCGACGAGCCGCATGAGATCCGCGAACGGAACCTCGCCGACGCGCTGGTGACGGCGAACTGCGCTTACAGAAGGCGGACGCTGGTCCGGCTGAAAGGTTTCAGCCGCTGGTTCGGGAACAATGCCGAAGACGTCGACCTGACCTGGAGAGCGCTCGATGCCGGAGCGGTCCTGGCTTACGATCCCCGGATCGTGATACAGGCTCACGGCGTCACTTCGCGGGAGGGCATTGCGAAAAAGAGCTTCCGCAACGGCGTTTCGAGCAGTAAGCTGCAGAAGCGATACGGCGGAAAGATCAACTACGACGTCAACATTTATAAGATGCTGGGGTCGAACCTGAGAGCCGTATTCAGCAGGGAAGACGCTTCTTTGAATGTGCTGGAACTGTTTTTTCATCTGCTGGGCAAATATTGGGGCAGTCTGAAGTACAGAGTTATTAACGTTTAGGTGGCTAACAGAGAATGAAACCGATCAGCCGGCGGGATCTGTCCGCGTTGACACGCGCGGGTGAATGGGCCGATTCGAAATTATCATACTTTCTGGTGTCGGTCGGACTGCTGGTCTTCAGTGCCCGGGCGTCGTTCGAGCCTGCGGATATCCTGTTTTTGCTGGCGAACGGCGTCTTTTTCGCGTCATTTCTGGGCTGCAGCTATATGATCAACGACATAGCGGACCGGGAGGTGGATCTTCGTGCGGGTAAGGAAAAACCGGTCACGAAGTATTCGCCGCGTGTTCTGGCAGTGCTGTTTTCGGTGATCATGGCACTGGGCATCGCGTGCATCGCGGCCGCCGAACTGGTCCTGGGAGTTTTCGCGGTCTGGCATCTGGCCGTGATCCTGGCGGTCTATTATCTCGGTTTTTCCTATTCCGTAAAGCCGCTTCGCTTTAAGGAGAAGGGGCTGTTCGGCGCTGTCTTTTGTTCCTGCGCGCAGCGGATCTTTCCTCTGGCGGTGACGTGCCTCTGCTTTTCTCCGGACCGCGTTCTGCTCGCGGTCGTCGTCCTTCAGAACTTTTTCGTCGGAATGCGGTACATCCTGGTACATCAGCTGATCGACAGGACGAACGACATCCGGACGGGGGTCAGGACGTTTTCGACGGACCATCCCGATCATTCCAGAGCGTTCGTGTACGCCAACGTGATCGCTGAGATCGCGCTGGTCATCATCCAGTGTGTGTATGTGATCAGGCATTTTCCGTCCTTTGCGGGATACAGCCTGAGCGTGATCGCCGCCGCCTACATGCTGCTTCTGGTGCTGTATGTGCGGGCGGTCAGGTACATGCTGAAGGAAAAGGTTTTCGAAACGTTTTCTTTCGTCCCTTTTGAGGACTATTACAATATCCTGCTGCCGCTGTGGTTTTATGCCTGCATGCTGACCCGGAGCGCGTTTTTCCTGGTATTTCTGGTCCTGCTCGTGTTCATGCAGAGGAAGATGATAAAGGTACGCGGGGAGTTTCTCCTCCTGTATATCAGGAAAGTATCGGGGCTGAGGAAGACGACATGAACGATTATCTGGGATATCTGGAGATACCGCTGGCGTCGGGCTGTAATCTGAAGTGCAGAGGCTGTTCGCATTTTTCGAACGCGGACGAACATCCGTTTCTTCTGCGGAAAGAGGAGTTCGGGCGGGAGATCCGGCGTCTGGCGGAGATCATTCCGTTCATTCATACGATCCGTCTTCTGGGCGGGGAGCCGCTGTTAAATCCCGACGCGGGCGCCATCGTCGGCATGGCCCGCAGCGTGTATCCGGCGAGCAGGATCTGCGTCGTCACGAACGGGCTCCTGATCCCGTCGCTGGATCGGAAGACGCTGCAGAGTCTGGCGGAAAACCGCGCGCTGGTGCAGATCTCGCTCTATCCTCCGGTCAAAGACCGGCTGTCCGGGATCACAGGAGTCCTGGAGGAGAACGGCATCCGTTACGCAGCCACGGAGGAGATCACGCATTTCCGGAAAAGGATCAATGCACGCGGGGACAGCGATCCGGCGTACGAGTTTGAACATTGTCCGGTCGGAAAGGACTGTCATTATCTGGACCGCGGGAAGCTGTCGGTCTGCCCGGCGCCGCAGATCGCGGACATCGTCCGCGACAGGTTCCTGTTTGACCTGACCGTACGGGAAGAGGATGTGCTGGATATCTTCGCGCCGGACGTCACCGCGGATAAAGTGCAGAGCTTTTTGAAGAAAGCTCCTTCCGTCTGCCGGTTCTGTACGGAGCCCGAACTGTTCGAGTGGTCCGCGGGGCCGGATCCGAAGTGGGAAGACTGGGTCGTGAAGGCATGATCTCAGAGGCATGATCTTAAAGGAATGATCGGTCCGGACCGTATCATTGATCGAGGGAGAATACAGATGGCCATGGATTACGGAAACATGTTTGCGGACGTGTTCAGGATCAGACAGAGCATGTTCGGGGATGAGACCGCCGAAGACGGCATCCGCGATCTGCGGGAAGACGTTCAGAGCGTGATCGAGGGGAAGCGCGAAGTCCCGAAGCTGCGGTTTATTTCGTTTAAAATGACGAATTACTGCAATTCGGACTGCAGCTACTGCGTGCACGCCCGAAGCAGGCATGAGGATCATAAGCAGGAGATTCCGACGGATATCGTCTTTCGCGCGATCGACGACGCCGCGCGGCTGGGCTGCGCCGCTATCGCGGTAAACGGCGGGGAGCCCCTGCTGATGCCGCATGTGATCGATATCATTAAGCGGATCCGGGAGGACCGGATCGTTCCGGTCCTGATGACGAACGGGCTTCTCCTGCCGGATAAGTGGGAGGAACTCGGAGAAGCCGGACTGCGGTTCATTATTATTTCGTTCGACTCCTTGGAAAAGGAAGTCTATGAAAAGCAGCGGGGAGCCAGTTTCGAACAGGCTCTGGCGGGGATCGACGCCGCGTGCCGCCTGCGTGAGAAATACGGCGACACGGAGATCTATATCTCCGCGACGCTGACCCAGGATAATTTCGCGGATATCCGCAAGCTTCTGGAGTTTACCGCGGAAAAGAAGATCAAGCTGCAGTTTTCGCCGTTCCATAACTACCTGGGAGACCGCGGAAAAGACTTTCGTATGGAAAGCGACCGCACCAGACGGCAGATCGGGGAACTCATCGACATGAAGAAGGAGGGCTGCCTGGTCGGAAGTTCGGTGGGCTATATGTCTCATTTCGCGGACTATTTCCTGGAGCATAAGGCCGTGCCGGACGGGTACCGCTGCAAGATGGGCTTCTGCAACGTCTGTATCGACGCGGAGATGAACGTGAAGAGCTGCTGGTCACAGAACCTCCGGCCGCTGGGGAACCTGGCAGAGGCGTCCCTTTACGACATCTGGAACAGTGAACTGGCCCGCGAGCAGCGCGGCATGATGCTGCGCGGCGAATGCGAGGGCTGCTGGTATATGTGTACCGAGATCACCATGCTGGCGGATGACAGACTGTTCAGCTGAGGTATTTGGCAGGGGATCGGCACTCATGAATATTTCTATCATCATTCCTACATGGAACCGCGAAGACCTGGTGGAAGACCTGCTGGCGTCTCTGGAGAAGGCCAGAGCTGCGTACCGGTACGGGGACAGCGAGGTCATCGTCGTGGATTCCAGTGAAGGCGCCGCCCGGGAAGCGATCATGAAGAGCTGCGCGGATCATGACGCACGGTATTATTACGGCGACAACAGCGTCCGGAAAAAGAGAAATCTCGGGATCGACCGGGCGTCGTACGAGGTGATCCACTTTATCGATTCGGACGTGACCGTCTGTGAGGATATCCTGAATATCCATGCGGAGACGTTCCTGAACGACGACGATCCCATGCTCGGCGGAAGCTTCGGCCTGACGGAATTCGTGGGGCCGAAGAACTTCTGGTGGAAGATCGTTGAGCACACCACCTATCTGGACTCGTTCCGCTTTGCGAAGATGTTTCCCTACCAGTCATGGACGATCGGTAACAACGTCGCTTTCAAAAAAGACGTCCTGCTGGAGATCGGGAAGTTTCAGGAGGATTTCCCCTTTAAGCTGGGCGGAGACGATCTGGAAATGACTTACCGGATCACGAAAGCCGGGTACCGGATCAAATCGGCGCCGGACGCGGTGGCATATCATTCGACGGAGACATGGAGCCATGCTTCCGCCATTCATAACCGGACGAAGCGCTGGGGTCATATGGAGTATTATATCCGGCAGGCGCACCCGGAACTGTTCGTGAACTGCATACCGAAATCGGACGTGCTCTTCGGCGTGTTTCTCATTCTGTGCGCAGTGCTGTCGCTCGTCAGGCTGACCCCGGCTCCGCTGTTTTTGTGGTGCGGGTGGCTCGTCCTGTATGTCATCGTCGGATACCTGATCGAGTGCGGAAAAAAGGTCCGTAATCCTTTCTATTATCTCGCCGGGAAATGGATCCATAAAAGGTATCACTGGTATTTCATAAAAGAAAGCATTTCCCATAAAGACTTTTCGTGTCTGTATAAGGAAATGTCCTTTTCGGTCTATCAGAGCCTGCATATGTATAAAGAGGAGACCGCGAAACTGTGGGTCTTTCTCTGCACGTTCTTCGTTTCTCTGCCGGCATGGGCGATCATCATGGGAGGGCTTTGACACATGAATGAGAAAACGGGCATTTCCATGATCATAGCGACGAAGGGCAGGGTAAAGCTCCTCGAAAACCTGATCCTGACCATCGACGCGGAGCGGAGCGGCTACGGCGGACCGACCGAACTGATCATCGTGGACGATTCGAATCAGGATGAAGCCCTGCAGGTGGAAGCGCTGTGCCGGGAGCACGACGCCGTATACGTTCCGTTCGGGCCTTCCGTCTGTGCGAAGCGGAATCTGGGAGGCAGGACTGCGTCCCAGCCTGTTCTGCTGTTCCTGGATTCGGACTGCCTCGTGACGCCGGGCATTCTGGACCGGCACGAGGCGGCATATCACGTCGACGAGCGGGTCGGCGCGGTCTGCGGACTGCTGGAGTTTACCGGTGAGGGCGGCAGGTTCTGGGACTGTGTCAGCCGGTCGCAGTTTGTGATCTGCTTCGACATGGCCAAATGGGGCAGGACCGTTCCGTGGGGGACGACGGCGAATTTTTCCGTCCGGAAAGACGTTTTTGAGGAGATCGGCGGATTTGACGAAGGATTTCCGAACAAGCCCGGCGGAGAAGACGTGGACTTCGGTCTCCGGATCGGGAAACACGGATACGCGATCGCGGCGGAGCCGAAGGCGCTGGTCCTTCATGACAAGGCCACCTGGACCCCGGTGAAAGCGATGTACCGGCGGGTCTGGAATTACGGCCGTGCGGACACATATGTGATGGATCGCCATCCGGATAAGCTGATCAGCTGCAGCCCCCGGAGAACACTGATCTTCCTGCTGGCCGCAGCGTTTTCGATCGTGATGGGCCTGGCGGTGTCGCCGCTGTGCCTGATCTCGATCCCGCTCTGGCTGTTTACGGATATCGTGGGCACATCCGCGCTGATGGTGCGGCTGGCGCCCTTTAATCGGGCGATCCTGGGGCAGCAGATCGTCATACAGACGCTCATTCTGACGAATGAAAGCGGGTTCGTATTTGACTGCCTGAAGAGGAGACGGACGCGATATCTCACGAAACAGCTGGCCTATTTTGAGAACCAGATGAAGGGCGTGATCTTTAACTCGAGCATACTCGCCGCGGGGATCGTGATCTCCGTGCTGGCGTGTCTGGCTTATAACGCGGTGATCGCACTGGTATTGTAAAGAACGGATCCGGACGGATCCGGGGAGACCCGGTATGACGCGTGTCAGGGCGCATCTGATCGCTTCGGATGCCGAAGCAGAGCTTTACAGGGATGAGATACGGGCTTATCTGGCCGAAACCGGCTGGGAGGCCGGCTTGCGGTTCGAAGATCTTTCCGCCCAGGACCGGGAGCGCTGCGCGGACGATGTGTTTCTGCTGCTGTCCGTCTATGATCTCGACGCGGTCAGGATGCTTTACAGCCGCGGCGTCACGAATGTGCATTGCCCGGCGGCTCCGTCGGTATGGCTGACCGGCCGGGATGAGGAACGCGCGAAAAGCCTCGAGGAAAGATGCCTGCGGGAAAACGATCTCGCCGGGCTGAAAAGGCTGAACCGGATTCGGATGATCCTGTCGTATCTGAACCGCGAGACCGAAATGCGGTCATTCCCGGTCCAGATTCAGATCGAGACGACCAGCCGGTGCAATGCCGAGTGCATCATGTGCGGCCATTTTATATATAAAAATGAGATCGCGCGCCATATGGACCCGGAGCTGCTGGAAGCCATGGATCCGTATCTGAAATACGCGGAGACGGTCATCCTGCACGGATACGGGGAGCCGTTTCTCTATCCGGAGCTGGAACGGATGCTGGAGAAGTATCGCGAGTATGGGCTCAGGGTGGTGACGAACACGAACCTTTCCGTCCTTTCCGAAAATGTGCTGCGGATGATGCCGGAGCTGTTTTCGGAGATCACGGTGTCCATAGACGGCTGTACGAAAGAAGTGTATGAGGGGATCCGCAGGGGGCTCTCCTTTGAGACGCTCGTAAAGAATCTGGAACGGCTCCGGGAAGCCGCTCCCGACGTAAAGAAGATCCTCGCCATGGTGATCATGCGTCAGAACCTGCATCAGATCCCGGATATGGTGCGTTTCGCGAAGCGGTACGGCTTCGGCACGGTCAACTTTATCGCGATCGGATCGAGCCCCTACGCGGGGAATGAAGCCGACGAGGTGTGGAACTATCCGAACGTTCTGCGCCGGCAGCTGAAGGAGGCGGCCGGGGAGGCCCGCGCGCTGGGCATCGAACTGGAGATGCCGCTGCCCGCAGGGGCGCTGGAAAGCCCTGTTTCGGAGAGGGACCTCGCCCGCGAGTGGGAAAAGATCCGGGAGAAGCGGTTCTTTCCGGACGGAGACGAACAGCGCGCCCTGTATGAGCGGCATGTGGCGCCCCGGCTGAAAGAACTGGAAGCGGCGGGCATCAGGGATCACTATTCCCGCTATACGTCTTCGCCGCTGGAGCGGGATGCGCTTCGGCCGGCCGGCGGCCGGATGTGTACCGGCTGTTGTGATTCCGTTCTGTTTCGCCCTTATATCAGCCTGGACGGAAGAGTGTTCGCGTGCTGCCTGCACACGCAGCGGTATATGGGCGAGATCGGTGAGGACGGTTCTTTCGAAAGCATCTGGAACAATGAACTGTTCCGGGAGATGCGGTCGGTCTTTTACCGGGGAGAGCTGCCGGAATACTGCCGCAGCTGTTCTTTTATGGACAATGATTTTCTCTGCCTGGTAAAAGAGGACGGAGGCGTGCACGCATGACTTTCAGCGGGATGAAAAAGAAAAACGTCGGGGAGATCGTGCGGGCGCCTTTCGGAGATGACGACGGACGCGTGTCCTACTATCCGCGCTATATCCAGCTGGAGCACTCCAGTTTCTGCAATGCGCAGTGCATCATGTGCAACCACTTTTATCTCGGGAACCGGGGCGCGAAGCACCTGCCGCGGGAAGTCACGGAGATCCTGGATCCGGTCTTTCCCTATGTGGAAATGATCATGCTGAACGGCGACGGAGAACCTTTCCTGCATCCCCTTTTGAGAGACTTTACGAGGCAGTATCAGAAGTACGGCATTATCGTGTCCTCGAACACGAACCTGGGTCTCCCGGATCTCGATCCCGGCAGTTTTAGGGGGTGCTTCGACTCGCTGGTCCTGTCCTGCGACGGAGCGTCGAAGGAGACCTTCGAAATGATACGGAGAGGCCTCTCGTTCGAACGTTTCTGTGCGAATGCCCGGAGGCTGAGAGCGGAGCTTCCGGAGATCGATCTCTCGCTGGACACCGTCCTGATGAAGGAGAACGTTCTGGAGGCGGCGGACATCGTCAGGCTGGCCGCGGAGCTGGGCGCCGCGGGCGTCCGGTTTAACATGCTGGGCGTTAATCCGGAGATCGGAAACGGAGCTGACGCGCTGTGGGACTGCATGGACCTCGCGGCTCGTGAGATGCGTAAGGCTCGGAAAGCGGGCTGTGAGACCGGCGTCCGCACGTCGTTCCCCGCGTTCATTCCCGGGACCTTTGACGCGGACCGGGCCGCCGCGCAGGAAGAGACGGTCAGAGGCATGGATTTTCCGGAACTGATCGAACGGCGGAGAGTACAGGCTTCCGGCACCGTCAGATGCGATCTTTCGCAGAACCGCCTTCACAGGGAATTCGGAGATACCGATTATCTGCCGGAAGAGACGTCGGAAAAACGGTGGTGTTCCTGGGGGCTGGAGCGGTGTTATATCGATCTGAGCGGAAACGTGTCGACCTGCTGCTTCAATGTCCATCATTATATGGGTAATCTGCTGGAGGCCGGCTCGTTCGATGCCGTGTGGAACGGTGAGAGATATGCTGCCTTCCGGAAGAATATGCGGAAAGGCGTCCTTCCGGCCTGGTGCGGGCAGTGTTCGTGGAGAGCGGACAATGCCTCGTCGATGGCGGTGGGAAAACAGATTCCGGTGACGAAGAAGTCTGCGGAATAACAGAAGGAGCTCATATGCTTACTTATGACGCGGTGATCATCGGAGCGGGGCCGGCAGGGCTCGCATGTGCGATCGAACTGTCGAAGAAACACGTCTCATGCCTGGTGCTCGAGGCGGAGTCCGACGTGACCGGAACGGTCTGCGGGGACGGCGTCTCGGCTGCATCGATCGGGCGGCTGAAGGATCTCGGAATCGACGCCGAACGTCTCGGCGGGAAAAAGGTGTACTTTAAAAAAGAGTACAGAGACGACAGGATCACGAAGAGAAGCTTCTCGGAACTGTTCGGAATCTCATATGAGCTCGGGATCTCCAGAGATATCCTGAACAGGAGTCTTCTCGAGACAGCTCTCGGGCATAACGTCCCGGTCAGGTTCGGCACCCTGTGCCGGGGGATCGAAAAAGATGCCGGGGGCATGTATGTGATCGACGGGCGGTACCGGTGCAGGTATCCGGTCCTCGCCTGCGGCGTGCAGGGAGGAATCCGGTTCGGTCTTCTGGAGGCGCAGGGGCTTCCGGCCGGTATCTCGGCCCGGGTCGCAGGGGACTGTGCGCTCGAAGACGATGCGTTTCATTATTTCTTTTCCGACGAATACGGGGACCGGTACACCTGGGCGTTTCCGGTCGGCGATCATCTCTGGAATATCGGCGTCTGGAATACGGACAGGAAAAAAGACCTGAAACGCCTTTCCGACGAGGCGGAGCGGCGTTTCTTCGGTCCGGGGCCGGTGGTCTATGACCGAAAGCCGCTCGGAAGGATCGTCGGCGCGGG
>JAEEGL012008719.1_pt1 | contig 12295 bp, 7 predicted proteins | sample 9134231 | NCBI WGS metagenome assembly JAEEGL01 (sample SAMN16246548, study PRJNA631951) | gut metagenome | biome: gut microbiome; feature: rumen; material: fiber-attached | host: Bos | place: Iran: Karaj | collected 2018-10 | reverse complement strand
TATAAAATACATTATAATTTAATGACTAATACTAATATAACTAAAATTTATAGCATTAATTTTACAAATGAAGAATTTAGTGTTCTTGAAGAATTAGGAATTAATAGTTGGAATAGTGAAATTGCAACAATGAAAAAAATGAAAAAATTTTATACAGAAGAAGATTTAGTTAATATAATATATCAAATCACTTCTACTTTAGAAATTCTTCAAAGAAAAGATTTGTGTCACTTTAATATAAACCCAAAAAATATTATTGTATGTAAAGATAAATTATATAAATTAAATGATTTTGAATACATTCGAGCTATAAAGGATGTTAATATTATTCCAAATGATAATAATTTTATTAGTCCTCAATTATATGAATTATATTATGAAAAAAAAAGCCATAAAGGAGTTTTTAATTTAGTTAAAAATGATGTTTATTCACTTGGATTATGTATTATTTATACTATGTCTAGGACAAAAGAAATAAATAATATTTTTAAAGATTTTATTTCTATAAAACAAAATATTGATAGTGATAAATTAGTTAGGGATTATTTTAAATATCCTTTGAATACAATGGATGATGAGAATTTTTATTCATTAAAATTTGAAATATTATTACAAAATATGCTTAAATTTAGAGAAGATGAAAGATTTGATTTTATTCAAATAAATGAATATATTACTAAAGAATATGAATTTGAGGATTGAAAATAAAAGCTAATTTCTTGTATATATTGAAAATGTATTAATTATTTAAAATAATTTATTTTGAAAGATATGAACTAAATAAATATCTATTAATTTTAAAAAATTAATGTATAATAGTGTTAAAAATTAACTAATAAATAGAATAGCTTATTTTGAAAACAACTTTTTTTTATAATAAATAAACAGAATTTATATAAATATTTTTCCAAAAAAAAATTATATAAAAAAATTAATAATAATCATTTCCAAGTATATTATCCTTAGAACTAAAAATTGATCTTGCTTTTCTCCTATTTGAAATACTTATTAAACTATCTAAACTACTTAAAACATTACCATAATTATTTTTATTTGGTTCATAAAATAATTTATTTGAATTATTATTTCTTTTCCTAATTTTCCCAGTTTCAGGTCTATTATTATTTTTTATTATTTTCTTTGTATTTCTTAAATGATGATCTGCAGAAAAACTTTCTTTAATTTGATTATTTTTATTCTTAGAAAAAATAGAACCACTTAAATTAAACAATTTATCATCATAATAAGTATTATTATTAACATTTACTTTTTTATTTCTATATTCTCTAATATAAGCAGTACTAACTCTATTATGAAATATTTTTTTTTGAATATTATTATTTTTATTAGAATGATTAAATGAATTAAATTGTTTATTGATTTTTTTTTCTCTTAATAAAGGAAAACCAATTTTCCCTTTTTTCATAGTTCTTAAAATATTTTCATCATTAGCTCCACCCATTGAACAATATCTAGTAATATCTAAATAACAAGAATCACAAACAACTGCAGTTTTCGCACAAAAAACAGCATCATCTTTTAAATTATTATAATCTTTATATTTCATTTTAGGATAAATTTCCATTATTACTTTAGGTATAATAAAATTTCTATAATTATACTTTTTTAATTTTTCAAGTACTTCATTATTATTCTCTTCTAAATAAGGAATAATTTCAACTCCTGATGAAGTCATATTTATTTTTTTATATATTTCAAATAAATCACTATCTCTTTTTCTATTTTCATGACTTTCAATTAAAGTTTTAAAATTAATTTCATATAATCTATAAGATTCAATTTTTTCACCACAATTTAAACAAACTGCATCTTTATGTGGTTTAATAGGTTTACCATTAATATTATATTTAAATAAATTAATATCTTCAGGTGATCTAACTTTTATTTTATTAATATCTACTTCTTTTACTCTTTTATTATCATTTAATGCTCTTTTATCTAAACCATTTTCAATTCTTAATGAAGAACACCATAAAAAAATAATTCTATCTTTTTTATCAATTTTAAAATTTAAAATCATTCTTACAATTTTAATCTTTTCTAAAGTAATATTAGAAACATGATTTGCAATACTCATTCCAATTTTTTCAATTCTATCAGGTAAATTACTACCTTTTAAAGGTTCAGTTTTAGTTTGAAATTCTTCACCATCATAAGTAACTGCTCTTTCATATATATCATATTTTGAATCTGTAATTTTTCTTATATTTGTACATTTTTCAAATAAACATAATTTTGGAGACCAAGTTAATCTAAATGTTGAATTATTATCTCCTTTTGGATCTACAAATTTTTGTAATATTCCATCTTCAAATGAGAATTTATTATTTAGAAATTCATCAAATTTTTTCAAATCAAAATATTCTATTATATAATTACCTTTATTTGGATCTTCATCAGGTTCTTTATCAAATAAAGTTTTTATTCTTTTTTCAAATGTTGGTCTATCGCATTCATATTTTGATATTATTTTATTTTTTTTATATATGTAATATGCAATTATTCCACTTTTTGAAATATTTTTTGAAAAAACTTCTCTTATGTGAGTTGAATTTACTTTTCCTGATGATTTTTTTTTTAATTTACCATCAATTACACTAGTGAAATACCAATAACAAGGTTTTTGATATTTATATAATATTGTTTGTGGAATTATTATATATGGATCTGTATTAAATATTGTATCTTTTGTCCATAGGAAATGATATATATTTTCTATTACTCCATCTCCTTCTAATACATTAAACATTATTTTTTCTTTTTGGTTTTATTTTTGAATTTTTTATTTTATTTAAATTGTTTTTATAATTTTTTTTGTAAATTAAATTATAATTTTATAAAAAATAATTTATGATAAAATATATTATATAAATATTTTTTATTAAGGGGTAATTGTTATTTTTATCTAGAAAGTAATAAAAATGTAAACAACTTTTAATTATTCATATTTAGTTTATAACAATCAAAAATTAATAAATTTTATATAATAGCTATTAAAAAATATTTATTTTTTTTTTCTAAGAATCAAATTTTCATTATTTATAAATATAATTGTTTTTTTATAATAATCAAAAATAAAAAATGAAAAAGGCAAATGATTCATATGATAATTCAATGCAAAAAAGAAGAAATAAATCAAAAGATAAAGTAATATCAAAAAGTCCTTTAAAAATAAACAATACGAAAGCAAAAAAAATTGAATTAAAAGATAATGAAGTACAAGAATTATCTGTAAAACTTCCTGAAAATATTAAAGCTTTTAATTTAAACACCAATCCAAATAACAATTCAAATTCAAATACAAATTCAAATTCAAAAACAAATATAAAAACACAAAAAATAAATAATGAAAAAGAATTAAGAGATAAATTGGATAATGAAATTAATTTAACAATGGAAAAAGATATGAATATTAAAGAATTACAAGATAAAATTAAATTGTCTCTCAAAAATCAAGAAGAATTAAAAAAACAAATTGAAAATTCTATTGAAAAATTAAAAAAACAGAATAAAATTGTTCAATTATATAAATCTAGTGATCAAATGCAAAAATCAAAAATAAAAGAATTAGAAGAAAAAATTAAAAATTTAAATAGTCAATTAGAAAAAACAAATGAAAATATTAATCCATCAGATAAATCAAAGAAAGATTCTGAATTAGTATCTGGGACAATGATTAAATTAGGTGAAATATTTTGGGAAAGTAAAACTGAAAATTATTCTTTAAAAGCAGAAAATGTAATACTTCAAAGAGAAAGGTTAAAATATTATAATGGTGATTTTTAAATTTTAATTATATTATTATATTAATTTTATATTCAAAAATTAAAATATTTTTTATAATAAAAGCAATTTTAATTTTTATTATAGTAAATAAAAAAGTTGAGATATAAAAATTATCAAATAAATATGAAATATGAAAATAAATTAATTGAAACCCAAAGACTTTATTATACAAATCAAACTCTTTCAAATTTTGATAATTTAAATAATAACAAAACATCAATGATTACAGAATATAAGAATAATTTTAATAAATCAAATGATAATGGAAAAAGAATAAATTTTCATATTTATTCAAAATCATATAATATGGGAAAATTTTTTAAATCAATAATAGATAAAACTTCTATAAATCATTTAGATGCATATATTAATGAAGAGTATTCAAATAATTTTGATAAAAATTTAAATAAAATTATAGGAGAAAAAACTGAAAATATAATGATAGATTATTTAACACCTAATATTCAATCAAGTCAAAGGTATAATTCAAATTTCAAATTAAAAAAAAAAAATAGTTTCAAAAAAGAAAGCCCAATTAAACCTATTTATAATTATGACTCTAATATAAATGAAAATATAATGAGTTTAAATAGATATTATGAAAATTTAGATAATATAAAGAGTAGAAATAGAAAAGATAGTTTAAATTATAAATCATTAACAAATGATAATACATTAAGTTCTGAACAACAAAGAAAAAATAAAAATTATACTTTATATATTATTAATAAAAGTAATCCATCAACAAGTTTTAATAAAACAATTTCAACTGGATTAGGTTTATCACAATTTAATTTAAAAAGTATAATGAAAAGAATAAATAATTATGAAAAACAATTTATAGATTATGAAGAAGAGAAAAAAAAAATTTCAGAATTTAAATTATCATCATCTCACAAAGTGAAAAAAACATATAATAAAATATCAAAAATATCAATTGATTTATTAAAAAATAATATATTAGATACAAAAAATGATCCAAGTAAAACATATAGATTAAAAGAAAATTTATTAGAAATGAGAACAAGACTTAAAAAAGATATTAAAACACTTGTTAATAAAAGTAATAAATCTAATTTTAATACAACAAATGAACAAATATTATATTCATTAGAAAAAACTCATAATTCGGAATATACAAAAGATATAATTGAAAAAATAAAAATTATAAATTATTTTATATCAAGTCAACCAAAAGATAGATTTGAATCAGATTTAATTAGACATAGAAAAATTTTTGTAATAATTGATGGAACAGTTGTTTTTAATGAAGAAGTTATTAGAGGAGATTTTGTAGATATTCCAACAAGAAGATATTTATCATTTTTTGAACAAAAAAAAGATAGATTAGATGAATTTTATAAATTTTTATCAAGATGTCAAAAAATTTTTAGATATAGAATTCCTTTTCAAAATATTTTTTTATTAAATGGAATTAATATTTTTGATTTAATTGAAATACCTGAAAGTGATAAAGCTATTTTTATTTCTGCTAGTAATATTTTTAGAGGCATATTTTTATTTTCTGATACAATTAATATTGATAATGTTCAAAAAAAAGATTATAGATTATTAAAGATTCAAGAATGCAGAAAAGCAAGAGCAAAATTATATAAATCTAAAATAGAAGATAATAAAAATAAAAAAAAAAAGAAAAATTTACTACGTTTAGGTATTAAAAAAAAGAAAAAAAATTTAAAAACTTTTAAAACATATATTAAAAAAGAAAAATATTTAAATGAACAATCTTTTACTTTTGGAATAAGTGATAAGAATTTAGAAGGTGAAGAGAAATATTATTATTATTCTGATGATGATGAAAAAGTTAAATCAAATTTTAAAAATTTTCAAAAAAATTATCCAACTTTAATATCACAATTAATACATTTTAATGAGGAAGAAATGAAAATAGATTTAAATAAAGCAAAAATGAAAAATGATAAAAAAATAAATAAATTTATTTCAAAAAGATTAGATGAAAATACATATGAAGGTTTAAATATTTTAATGAGACAATATAATAACTTAAGAGCAAAAAGATTTAAAATAACATTACATCAAGATATGAAACCAATACTTAAACAAATGAAAGATGAAATAAGTAACGAAGCAAAAGGAATTTTTAAATTATATTTACAAAAATTAAAAATATTAAGTAAAAAAGTAGATGATATAGAATTAAATATGGATTTATTAGATGATAATACAATAAATACAGAATCAAAAAATAAAAATACAATAACACAAAATATAAAAAAAGTAGATGATGTATTATATAAAACAACATTTGAATTAAATAAATATTACCCAGATTTAATATCAATGAATATTCCATCAATATTAAAAACATTTCCAAAATTAAAAAGAAACATTTTATATGATATATATACACAATTTAAAACATTATTATCAATATGTGTATGTATAAATAGAGATTTAAAACAAATAAAAAAAGGAATAGATTTTCCAACATTTTTTAATTGTCTTCCTCAAATGAGAAGTCAAGGTTATTCACTCGCATATAAAATATATAAAACATTAAATAAATTAAATACAGAATGTTTAAATTGGGAAGAATATATGCAAGGAATGTATACTATGAAAAGTCCTGATATTAAAGATAAAATTGATGTTTTTTTTCATATTATTGATTCTGATGGTAATGGTTTTCTTTCTTTTGATGAAGTATATGAAATTTCTAAAAGTTCTTTACAAAGAAGTTTAGGTGATAAAAATAATAAAAATGATGAAGTTGTTAATACTTTATCTTCTTATTTTGCTAATTTAATTTTTCAATTAGTTGATATGCCTATTGATCAAGAAATTTCTATTGAAAAAATTAGAGAAAAAATTCTTGAAGGACAAGACGCTGCTGGTTATTTAGAAATGTTTATTTGTGCTGATTCATTTACGAATTTTTAATTTTAGGTATTTTTTAATGTAATTATATTAAAATTAAAATAAAATTTTTTTTTTTTATAAATTTAAAAAAAATTAATTAATATTATAAATTTATGATTAAATATTTAATTTTTCTTCATTTATTATATTTAATTGTGTCTCCAAATCATAAAATATAATAATAATATACAAATAATAATAATTACAAAAATTGCAATAAATAAATATAATAATTGTTTTCTATGTTTTTTTTGGTTTTTACTAATTTGTTTCAAATTACTTAAAGCTTTTGCAATATTTTCTTCAACATCATCAACATTTTTATCAATAATATCGAAATTTTCATCATCTTTTTTAACTTGTTCATTCATTTGAATTGCCATATGTTTAATTTCTGAAGAAATAACCTGAGCTTCTTTTAATTCTTTATTTCTTTGTTCTAAAAATTTTTTATTATCTTCTAATTTTCCAACTATTACTTGTTGTTTTAAAATTGAATCTTGTCTTTGTCTTGTTTGTGGTGCTTTTTCTTCACTTTCAATATCAAATCCAAAATTTTGACATTTTTGAATTATTTCTGTTATAAATTTCATACATTCATCTTTTGAATTTGTAAATTCTGTTTTTAATTTTTTATATACCTCTGATGCTTTTTTATTTGATGAATATTTTTTTAATAAGTTTTCTATTTCAGTTTTGAGTGAAGTATAATTATTTATAGTTAATCTTATATTACTGTTTTTTTCTGCATATTTTTGTTTATCAAAATCTTCACGCATAACCATTTCATGAATATCTTTTATATTTTTTTTTTGTTTTACATAGTCTAAATAATTTTTTTTTAATTCTTCTTTTATTTTATTTGTTTCTTCTTCTCCATTTGTAAGCTAAAATTTTTTTATTTAAATCAATTTTTTACTGGAATTTCATTCGTTGTATCATCAAAAAATGCCATTTTAGAATAATATTACTTAAAATTTTAAAATAATAAATTTAATTATTAATATATCTAAACAAATATAAAGCATTATGATATAATTTTTTTTATTTTCGGAGAAATAATCTTTATGAAAATATATTTTTTTAATATTTTTATTCAATAAAAATATTATTTTTCTTAAATTAAAGAAAATAAAAAAACAAAAACAATCTTATCAAAATTTAACGAATTATTAAAAACAAAAATATAAATAAATTATTTAAAAAACTTACAAATAATTCCATATATTTTTTATGAAAAATTAATAATCTACATCAAATCTAGAAATCAAATAAATAAATATAAAAAAAAATGAATTCCAAATTAATTGTTATATTTAGTTTATTAATCAAAATTTTATCAGGTGATAGAAAGAAAATATATAGATGTGCTCATTTAAATTACAGAGATGAACAATGTTTAACCCAGGAAAAATTAGGTGATTTACAATTTGTTTGGTTGAGAAAATGTAAAGGTTCTAAAGTATGTGTTCAATTACCATATTATGGAAAAATGACAGGAGTATGTTCAGTAAAAGTCAGATCACATTATGATGGAGAAAAGTGTGGAAAAAATAATAAATGTACTTCTGGAATCTGTGATGGAACAAAATGTAAAGGATTTGTTGAAAACCATAGATGTCAACCAGGTTTAGCTCAATGTGCTAAAGGATTAGTTTGTAGAAAAGATTCAACTTCAAGTAAATTTCATAGTTGTCTTAAACCAATTGGTCCAAATGAATCTTGTGATAATTATATTGATGTTCAAAATACTGACTATAAATATTATGAACCTGATTACAATCCATGTGAATTAGGTAGAGTTTGTTCTAATGGGAACTGTATTATTATTGGTTCAGTTAGAACTGGTGGAACTGCAACAAATCCATTAGCATGTGAATCAGGTATATTTAACGGTACTTATTGTGTAGAATATAAATCAAAAAATGATACATGCACCCTAAATAGTAGTAATTATTATACATGTAGGGGAAACAATAATACTTGTATGGAAACATCAGGAGGAGCATATTGGTGTCCCACTTCTGCAATTTCTGATACTTTTAAAGAATGGTTTTCTGTATTTCGTGCTAAATCAAAAGTAGAAGAAGATACTGTGCTTGGTGCTTATAGATATACTGCTAATAATAAAAAGGCTAATGAATTATTTTTTAGATATACTCATTATGGTTTAATTAGTGATGCTGATGAATGTGCTTATGATTACTTTTGGAAAAATAATTCCAGTAATAATCTGAAAGTTAGTATTATGATTTTAATTTTTACAATATTATTTTAGGAATAATTTTTTCAACTGAAATTTTCTTATTTAATAAAATTTAATTTTAATTTAAATATTTTAAAATATTATGTTCCAATAATATAAATTAATAATTTGAAGAAAATTATAATTTTTATAAATTGTTATTTTCTTTATCAATTTGTAATAAAGTTTCAATTGGTAAAATATCAGATTTTTTAGTATAATGAAAATTCATTTTATCAGAACCTTCTTTAAATCCAATATATTTTTTAACAAGTGAATCATAAGCTTTTGCTGCAATATATTTATCATTAAATCTCCCACCATAAATTCTATTATTATTATGAATTAAAATAACTACCCATTTATGTTTAAAAAAAGTTAATCCTCTAAAAGAAGGTTTTGATTTTACTTTTTCATTTTCTTTTTTAATAATTTTTTTTTTTGATATTTGTTCTCTTTTTTTACCTAATATTGAATCACTTTTATCCATTATTTGTTGATAAAGAGAATTTATTATTTCTTTTAAAGAATTTTTTCCTATTAGTTTTTCTTGGTTTTTATTTGTTTTTTCTTCTTTTTCTTTATTTTTATTGATTTTTTTTGTATTTGAATATTCTTCCTGTTTTATTTCTGTTTCAATTTCGTTAAAATAATTATCTATTTTTTGATTTACCTTTTTCAACAATAGTTTTTGATTTTTTTCAAATTCTTTTTGAATCATATCTCTTATTTGAGTTTCAAAATCCATTTATAAATTATTGTATAGACTTTTCAAAAATGATAAAAATAAAATATTTCAATAATTCCAAATAAAAAGACAAAAATAACAAAATAATAATTTAAAAAATCAAAAAAAAAAAATAAAAAAATCTTAAATTTATTTCAATAAAAAAAAAATAAATAACAAAATAAATTAAAAAATGTCAAACAGAAATCCAATAACTCACGAGCCTCAAACAACATATCCTCCCCAACAAAACTATCACAATTCCTCATATTACCCATATCCAGAACCAAACAAAACCTTTCGTTTAAATCCACTAGTTCTAACATCATTAAAAACAGTAGACGTAGATAATTTACAACAAATTTTTGGTAAAGGAATTCAAGATAACAGAGATGCAATATCATCAGAAAAAATAACAAATCAAAAAATATATGATGAGAATGCAGATATAAAAGCAATTAGAGATGCAATAGCAAATGCAAAATTAAATAAAGAACGTTGTATGCAAATTCAAGAAAATCAAACTAGAAGATTACAAAATTTAATAAAAGATACTGAAGCTGATGATCAAATTTTACATCAATTAGAAGCAGAAAGGAAAAGAGCTGCTGATGAAGAAGAAAAAAAACATAGAGATAGAGTTATTGCTAAAAAAATGTTACAAGATCAAATGAAAGAAAAAGAAAAATTAAAAGAAGAAGGAAGAAAAGAATATGAAAAAGATATGAAAGATGTTAATGCTATTATGGAAAGAATAAGACAAGAAGATTTAGCTGCTAAAGCAGAAGATGAAAGAAAAAAAAATATTGCTCGTTCTTATATGGAAAATGCATATGCTGAGAAAGCAGAAAGGAAATTAAGAGAAAAGGAAGATGAAGAATTAAGAAAGGAAAAAGAGAGAAAATATTTTGAAGAAGTTGAACAAAGAGAAGCTGAACAACAAGCAAAAAAAAATGCTATTCAATTTGAAAAAGATAAAATTTTTGATCAATTAGCTACTCAAGCTGCTCAAAAACAAGCTGAAGATGAATATTGGGAAAAAGTTAGAAATGATTTATATATTGAACAAGAAAATAGAAAAGCTAAAATAGCTGAATTAGAAGAAAAAGCTAAAAGACAAAGACAAAAAGAAGAAATGCTTGCTAGTGCTATACAACAAATGAAAGAGAAAGAACAAAGAAAAAAAGATGAAGCTGCTGAAGAAGCTATGTTTAAACAAAAATTATTAGAACAATATAAAAATGATGAAAAATTAGAATTGGATAATTTAGCAAAGAGAAAACAAAAAGAAAAAGAATTTTATGCTGAAGTTGAAAGATTATGGAAATTAAAAATAGATCAATATGAAGCACAAAAAGCTCAAGCTTTGAAAGAATTAGAAGATGCTAAAAAAGAAGAAGAAGCAAAGAGAATTTTAATTGAAAAAGAAAAAGAACGTTTAATAAGAGAAAATGAAGATTTACTTAAAAAATATTATGCAAAAGGTTATAATGAAGTAGTAAATTTATTAAAACCAGTAAATGGTGATTCAACATTTAAAAGAACAAATTATGAACCAATATATAATAATATTTTTGGAAATATGAATCCAAATCCAGCAAGTGCATATCCTAAATATGGTAAAATTAAAAATTTTGTATATGATATTGATGTTCAAGATATACAAGAAAATTTAAATATGGATAATTACCCAATGTATAATGCTACTTTAAATAATGATTATGATTCATATCCTTCTGAAAGTGATTATAGAGAAATGATGAGAAGGAATAAAATGAAAAAAATGGAATATGCTGGAGGACCACCTTATAGAGAAAGATCTTATGTAAAAGGAGCTCCTAATATGCCTCAAGGAATGGAAAAAGTAACTATTCCTTATTTAGAAAATGAATATAAAGAAAAAATGGGAAATCAAAGAATCGGATTGAAAACTCCTATTCAAAGACCAATTCAAAGAGAGAAAGTTATGAATCAACAACCAGTAACTCAATCTACTAATTTTATTAATCAAGCACAAGGTAATAAAATGAATTATCATATTCAACAACAAGAAGGACAAATGCAAAGTCCACAAATGTCAGTTCAAAGATCTCAACCTGCAATTCAAAGGGCAAAATCTGCAATATATAGAACACCTACTCCAGTACAAATGCAAAATCAAATGCAAGTTCAACCTAATTATTATCAACAAAATCAAATGCAAATACAACAAAATCAAATGCCTATTTCACAAAATCAAATTCCTTATAATCAACAAAATCAAATTCCTTATTATCAACAAAATCAAATTCCATATAATCAACAAAATCAAATACAACAAAATAATATGCAAATTCCACAAAATTATAATTTATATCCAATGCAAAATCAAAATAATGAAATACAATCAAGAACTGCATATGGTAATTTTGTTAATCCAACTCAAATTCAACAACAACAACAACCACAAAGATATCAATATCAATATTTAGATAATAATAGTTTTTATAATACAGGAAATAGTAATTATAATCAAACTAATATGGCAGTCAATAATAGTAATATATATGGAAGACAAGCTGAAATGATATAATAATATATAATTATTTTTTTATAAAATTTTTATTTAATTTTTT
>JAEEGL010996696.1_pt1 | contig 12295 bp, 11 predicted proteins | sample 9134231 | NCBI WGS metagenome assembly JAEEGL01 (sample SAMN16246548, study PRJNA631951) | gut metagenome | biome: gut microbiome; feature: rumen; material: fiber-attached | host: Bos | place: Iran: Karaj | collected 2018-10 | reverse complement strand
GTTCAGAAGGTTTATGACTTCATCTGGGATGAGTTCTGCGACTGGTACATTGAGATGGTTAAGCCTCGTCTTTACAATTCAGATGACAAGGTATCTCATGAGGCAGCACTCTGGACACTTCAGACAGTTCTTTTGAACGCACTTAAGCTTCTTCATCCATATATGCCATTCATCACAGAGGAAATCTTCTGCACAATGCAGGACGAGGAAGAGTCAATCATGATCTCTGAGTGGCCTGTTTACAGATATGATTGGAACTTTGCTGATGATGAGAAGGCTATTGAGACTATAAAGGAAGCTGTTCGCGGAATCCGTAACGTTCGTACACAGATGAATGTTGCTCCATCCCGCAAGGCTCTTGTATATGTAGTAAGTGAGAAAGAGGAAGTTCTTGATATCTTCAGAAAAGGTAAGCTCTTCTTTGAGTCACTTGCTTATGCATCAGAGTCTGTTTGCCAGAATGGCAAGGACGGAATCGCTGATGATGCAGTATCTGTAGTACTTGCAGATGCTACCTGCTATATTCCTTTCTCAGATCTTGTAGATCTTTCAGCTGAGATTGAAAGACTTACAAAGGAGCAGAAAAAGCTCGAGGGCGAGCTTAAGAGATCACAGAGCATGCTCAGCAATGAGAAGTTCTTATCAAAGGCTCCGGCAGAGAAGATTGCAGAAGAGAAAGAAAAACAGCAGAAATATCAGCAGACCTACGATCAGATCACAGAGAGACTTGCTCAGCTCAAAGGTTGATGAAAAGAGGACTGCTTCATTTGCTGTAACTGCTCTGTGAAGGGCAGTGGGGTATGGGAAAAATCAACCAGGTCGTTGAGAAATTGATGGCCTGGTTGAAAATATTATGATATTGTAAATGAAACTTCAGAAATTCGCACTAGCTGTGGATTTCGTGAGAATGTGATTCAAGAATATCATAGAAAAAAGAGCTTGGTATGAACGAAGAGTTGGAAAGTGCAGTGAGGGAGATGCTTGCGCGCTCTGATGATGGAGCGAAGATAAGCCTTCGTGACTGTGAACAGTTTTTGAATGAAATCCCCAAGTTTACTGAGAAACATGGGATTGATGATACAAGGGAGTTTTTGGATTATATTGGAAATCCCGATGAAAATATGAATATTGTGCATGTGGCAGGTACTAACGGAAAGGGATCTGTATGCTGTTATGTACAGTCAGTGCTTCTAAAGGCCGGTTATAGCGTGGGACTTTTTACTTCTCCGCATCTTGTGAAGGTGAGCGAGAGATTCTGTGTGGACGGAAAGCCTATCGCGGATGGACTGTTTGTTGAGATATTTATCGAGACCCTTAGAAGGATTACTGAATATCAGCAGGACAACCAGAGGGAGGATTTTTTCCCTACTTACTTTGAGTACCTGTTTTTCATGGCTATGATTCTTTATGATGTTTATCCTGTGGATTATCTGATCTTAGAGACCGGGCTTGGCGGAAAGCTTGATGCTACAAATTCTGTTTCCAAGCCGCTTGTATCGGTTATTACAGAGGTTGGTTTCGACCATATGCAGTATCTTGGCGAGACACTTCCTGAAATTGCAGGAGAAAAGGCAGGAATTATCAAAAAAGGTGTGCCTGTAGTTCTTTTTGATAAAAGACCTGAGACAACAGAGGTTATAAAGAATAGGGCACTGGAGCTTGATGTACGCACTGTGGTTGTGAAACGTGAGAATATATCTGATGTTTGCATAACCAGTGATGACGTAGGGAACAAATACATTGCTTTTTGTTATAATTCCTTATATGATAAATATGTTGACCTTAAGCTGACTACATTGGCGAAATATCAGACAGAAAATGCTGCAATCGCAGTAGAAACGCTGGAAATACTAAAGAGTCAGGGCGCTGATATTCAGGAGCTTGATATTCGCGAAGGTCTTTTAAGTGCCAAGTGGGAAGGCAGGATGGAAGAGGTACTTCCGGGAACATACGTCGATGGTGCACATAACATCGATGGTATTACAGCTTTTTTGGAAAGCACGGCTGAGATTGGTGCAAATGGCAGGAAAATCCTGCTTTTTGGTGTTGCATCAGATAAGCAGTACCATGAGATGGTCATGAAAATCCTTGAGAGCAGGCAGTTTGATGCAGTTTATGCAGCTGTTATGGAAACCTCCAGATCGGTTATGGTTTCTGATCTTAAGACTGCTTTCGAAGATGGCAAGGAAGAACTTGGAATTATTGGTCTTCCTATTAAATATTACAGCAATGTGCGTGATGCCGTTACAGATATAATCACCATGAGAAAATCAGGGGATATGGTGTTTGCAGCCGGGTCCCTTTATCTTGCGGGTCAGATAAAGAGTTTTATGTAAGGGGAATTCAATATGATAAATTTTGAAGAAGAACTTAAAAAGTTCAAACCCAGTCTTGAAATAGAGGATGCTGAAGATATTATTTACAGTCAGGATCTTGATGATATGTCAGATGTTCTGGTTAAGCTCATTAAGGATGCCAGAACAGATAATGAGAAGAGGACGAAATAAACATGAAGTGCAATCGTTGTGGGGCTGAACTTGATAAGAGCGACGTTTGCCCATCATGTGGAGAAAACGTCAGGTTATATAAGAAAACAGTAAGTCTTTCAAATGTTTTTTATAATGAGGGTTTGGAAAAAGCAGGAGTCCGCGATCTTACGGGGGCTGTTGTTTCTTTGCGTCAGAGTCTTAAGCTTGATAAGAACAATATTCCGGCCCGCAACCTTCTTGGGCTTATTTATTATGAGACAGGCGAGATAGTTGCGGCACTTGCGGAGTGGGTTATCAGCAAGAATCTTCAGACTGAGGACAATCTTGCGGACAGATACATGGATATGGTTCGCAACAGTCCTTCTCAATTGGACGATATCAACCAGACAATCAAAAAGTTTAATATAGCACTCAATTATTGCCAGCAGGATGGACTGGATCTGGCTGTTATTCAGCTTAAGAAGGTTCTTTCTCTTAATCCGGGCTTTTTGAAGGCGCATCTTTTGCTCGCGCTTCTTTATCTTAAGGCCGGAAATTACGAGAAGGCTAAAATTGAGGCTCAGAAGACGCTGCAACGTGATACCGGCAACGTTATGGCTAAGCGCTATCTTAAGGAAGCAGATTCAATGCTGATTCCGGGCGAGAGCGGTAAGCTTGTTTCAGATGTTGCGGCAGCAGAGAGTGATGATGTTATCAGATATAACAGCGGCAATGAGATGATCATTCAGCCTATCAAGAAATCTGCTATTACGAGAACAGGCTCTATCTGGGGTATTGTTTTGGGTGCAGTACTGGGAATTGCTGCTGCATGTTTTTTGATACTGCCACAGAGAATTCAGAGTATCAATAACAGCAATCAGAACAGAATTGCACAGATCAGTGAGGAATCAGATGCCAAGTCTGCTCAGATCAAGGAATATGAGCAGCAGGTGAAAAGCCTTCAGTCTCAGATTGATGGTCTTCAGACTCAGGTTACAGATTATGAAGGTGTTGACAGTACTTCTGCAGCCATGAATTTGCTTATGAATGCAACAAATATCTATCTTGCGGATTCTTCAAACGTTGAAGGAATAGCAGAGGCTCTTGAGAGCTTTGATCTCAATGCGGTAAAAGGGGCTGCTTCACCTGAATTTATAGCTCTTTATGATACGCTTATGTCTAATGTGGGAAAAGAACTTGCGACTTCCTACTACAACAACGGCTATGAAGCCTACAAGGCTAAGAATTATGACGAGGCTATAGCAAATCTTTCAAAGGCTTGTCAGTACGACAATACAAATGTTAATGCTCTCTATTATCTCGGAAATGCTTATAAGGAGAATGGAGACCTGGACAACGCCAAAAATGTTTATGATGATGTAGTAAATACTTTCCCGGATACACAGAGTGCTGCTGCAGCTGCTACCAAGCTTGCAGAGATCAACAATTCCGGAAACTGATGAATATAGGATTATTATATAGATAATGATTAATTTTTCGGATTTGACTTTTATATTCAGGTTTTTACCTGTATTCATATTATGTTTTTACATAACTCCTGCTAAATACAGGGCTTTCACTCTTCTTCTTGGAAGCCTTGTGTTTTATGCTGTGGGAGATCTGAAAATGTTCCCTGTTCTGCTGGGGGCTGTCATTATCAACTTTCTTTTTGGAAGAGCTCTTTTCAAGTACAAAAACAAAGGCTTATTTATCTTTGCAGTTTTGCTTGATGCACTGATGCTTATTGAGTTTAAGCTTCTTGGACAGTTCGTGCCGGGAAGTCTTATGCCTATCGGAATCAGTTTCTTTACTTTCAAGATGATTTCCTATCAGGTTGATAATTATAAGGGGAAAATAACGGATGAGCCGAGCTTTGTGAAAGTCGCGGCTTATTTTTGCATGTTTCCTCAGATTGTATCAGGCCCGATCATGAGATATGCGGACTTTGAGAAAAATGAGTTCATGGCATTTTCCAAACCTTCAGAGAGCGCAGATCAGGATGCTCTGGATGAAATTAAGGAAGAGCAGGAAGATGGAGATATCTCTATCATTGATCTTGACGAGGAGTATCAAAATGGCGATAAAGGGCGCTATGATAAGCTTATCAAGGTGCTTGAAGCAATAGAGGATGGCCTTAAATTTTTTGCACTGGGACTTGGAATGAAGGTTCTTTTGGCTGACCATCTGGCGATGCTGTGGAAGGATATCGGAACTATAGGCTATGAGAGTATTTCTACACCGCTTGCATGGCTCGGAGCAATTACTTATTCGATGGAGCTGTATTTTGATTTCTGGGGATATTCACTCATGGCAGCAGGCGTCGGAGTGATGCTGGGCTTCCCATTTATCGTAAACTTTGCTCAGCCCTATGCATCAAAGAGTGTTTCAGAGTTCTATAGAAGATGGCATGCCACACTTGGTGCGTGGTTTAAGGATTATATTTATATTCCGATGGGCGGCAGCTGGCATGGAGAGGCAAGGACTATTTTCAATCTCCTTACAGTCTGGCTTATCACAGGCTTTTGGCATGGCGTTACGCTTAACTTTATACTTTGGGGACTGATTATTTTCGTGATTATTGTTTTCGAGAGATTTCTTTTTCCAAGACTTCCTAAGTTTGCGTCAGCATTTGTCGGTAAAATAAATGTACTCGTACTTATACCGCTGTCATGGGTTGTTTTTGCCATTTCAGATAAGCTTTTGCTTAGGGACTATTTTGCAAGACTTTTCCCATTCTTTGGAATCGGAATCTCGGTCAACGAGGGTGACTTTTTAAAGAATATCCAGATATATGGCATTGTGCTTTTGACGGGATTGGTACTTATGATTCCCGGGCTCTATGCATTTTTTGAAAAACACAGAAAACATCCGGTGTTCACGATTGTACTACTTGGACTTCTTTGGGCATGTGTATACAGCTTGTCCAATGCAGCAGGCAATCCGTTTATGTATTTCCGGTTTTAAGCTTTTATATATTGAAAGAGTGAGTTGATGAAGCTATTAAAAGCATGTCCTATGGTTATTTGGACATTACTTATCACAATTGCATTATCGGTGGTCTCATTTGTGGGGGAGAAGGGCGTGTACTCAGAGTATTATGAAGGGTACGACGTCGGGACTATGCCTCACTTTATTCTCGTGTTCAAGGGACTTGCTGACGGTGTTTATCCCTGGAGTCATGAGGATGACAGCTCAGAAAGCTTCGCAGACGAAAAAAGTGGTACTTCCGGAAAGTTTACAGATAATAATTCCTTTGATGTGGCTGATGCCGGCGAAGGTGATGCTACATCGCAGTCACTTCCGGGAGTTCTTCGTGGCGACAGCGAAGGATTTGTTAAGAAAAATCCCGACTATACTTTGTCCGGGAACTGGTCGGTTCCAATTTCAGGTAATTCGCAGGTTGAACAGACCGTATCCGGAAATTCAATCTCAGGTAATGATGCCGACAGGACTTATGAGTACACTGGGATTACAGATGAGTATTTTGACGATGCGCTGTTTATTGGAGATTCCAGAACAGTAGGACTTTCTGAGTATTGCCCGCCGCTTGATGAGAGAGCAACCTTCTATGCTAAGGTTTCACTCACTATCTACTCTGTTATGAACAAGCAGTTCATCAGCAGGGGAGACAGCAAGATAAGCGTTGAGCAGGCTCTTTCTGAGAAGGAGTATGGCAAGATATATATCATGCTCGGAATCAACGAAATGGGTACCGGAACAACAGAGTACTTTACAGAGGCCTATTCCGGTGTTATCGACAGAATTAGGGAACTTCAGCCAAACGCGCTCATATTTATTCAGGGCATCATGCATGTTACTGAGAAAAAGAGTAACACCGACAAATATTTCAACAATGCCAACATTGATGAAAGAAACGAAGCTCTTTCTCGGCTTGCTGATAACAAGACAATCTTCTACATGGATATGAACGAAGCTGTTGATGACGGAAATGGAAATCTTGATTCCTCACTGACATTCGACGATGTTCACCTCAAGGCATCCTCATATCAGCTTTGGTACGAATTCCTCCTTCAACATGGAATTGTGAAGGACTAAAAATGAAGGTGAACGGTGTGAGGGATTGGGTAAAACATTTGCTTTGCTCACATGTCCTGCACGGTGATTTTCGGACTATGGCAATTTGGCGGTAGTGTGATACAATTTATAGGTGTTTGGAGTGAGAATGTTATGGCAAGAGAAATGAGTTTTAAAATGGAACGCCCGGGGCTTTTACATGAGGGCGATAAGGTTACGGTTACAGAAGGCGTACTTCCGAGTAACTATTACTACACAATTGACCCGTCGCTGGCAATGTCGGGAAATTTCCCATTCAGAGAGAGAATGCTTGAGCGAGAGGGTGTTGTAACTAAGGTTGAAGAGAACGCACGCGGTTTCTATGTTACCGCTGTGTTTGGGGCTGACGCATGATTTTAATATGTTTGCTATATAAATAATAAAGTGATGCGGTAAGAGAGACGCGCGTTACTGCTAATAAAGGAGGACAGGATTATGGAGTACATTTCAACAGACAAGGCACCGGCAGCAATCGGACCATATTCACAGGCTATCAAGGCAGGCAATTTTATTTTTGCATCAGGACAGATACCGATCAATCCTCAGGACGGCGAGATCGATACTACAACAATCAGCGAGCAGGCTGACAGAGTTTGCAGAAACATCGGTGAGATCTTAAGCGCAGCAGGAACTGACTATGAGCACGTTGTTAAGACAACCTGCTTCCTCGCAGAGATGAGCGATTTCGCTGAGTTTAATTCAGTATATGAGAGATACTTCGTTGGAAAGCCGGCAAGAAGCTGCGTTGCAGTAAAGCAGCTCCCTCGTAATGTCCTTTGCGAAGTAGAAGTTATCGCGTATGTAGGTTAATTTATTTTTTTTGTTTTAGGAGTTTTATGAAAGTAAAAGTTGTTGCGGGGCTTTTTGCGATGGCTCTTATTCTTGGAGGCTGCGGATCTCTTGCCGGACGGCACAATATTGATTCGGGTTTTTCCTATATTGAGAGCTATGACTATGCCAAGGCAATGGAGAGCTTTGCTGCAGCAGAGGAGAATGGCGAGGATAGCTGCCTTATCCACAGAGGAAAGGGCATCGTGTATCTGAACACCGGGGAGTATCAGAACTCAGTTGATGAGCTTTTGGCTTCACTTGCTGCAGATGAGGGAATAGTTGATGATATGGACTTTGACACCAACTATTACCTGGCAGAAGCATATTCAAAACTTGGTGAATATGATAAGGCAAAAGAGGTATATGACGCTATTTTGGGACTTCGGAGTAAGGATAGTAATGCCTATTATCTCAGAGGTACAGCGGAGCTGGCTTCCGGTAACCATGACAGCGCATATTCTGATTTTACAAAAGCAATATCACTTAATCCAAGGGATTATTCCATGATGATCCTTATATACAGATCGCTTGCGGATTATGGCTATGAGGAAGAGGGCCTTGCGATCCTGCAGACTGCTATGAATAATGGAAGTCAGTTTATGTCGAATTTTGAAAAAGGACAGATTTCTTATTATCTTGGCAATAATGCTGAAGCGCAGAGTTTTCTTGAGGCTGCCAGAAATGAGCGTGATCAGGAAAAAGAGCCTGTTGTTCTTTTGCTGGGACAGACCGCAGAGCGACAAGGGGATTTTAATTACGCGATAAGTGTTTATAAGACATATTTGAACGAAGCACCGGGAAGCGCGAAAGTCTATAATCAGCTTGGAATGTGCCAGATAAGGCAGGGTGATTATGACGGCGCGATATCATCCTTTGAGGCAGGGCTTGCTGTAGGAGACAAGGAGCTTGATCAGGCACTCAGGCTAAATGAGATAACAGCTTACGAGCATCTTGGCGAGTTCAATATGGCGCAATCTTTAATGGCTACTTATCTTCAGGATTATCCTGATGATGCGGTAGCAAACAGAGAAAACATATTTTTATCGACCAGATAACCGAAAATTGTGAGACAAAACGACCATCTTGCTGCAATGATGTAGCAGGGTGGTTGTTATTATATTATGATAAGGTCAAGAGACAAAAAATTAAAGGAGCTTACATCATGATAAGGCGTTCGCAGTACAGATGCAGTTTTAAGATTGTTGGAAGTCATATTCCCCTTAATACTAATCTTGAAAGATGTAAAGAGTGTTTTGCAAAACTCATAAACGAAGGCGTGGTTGCTAATGCGTCTTTTTACAGATATGAGAATATGGGCTTCTTATATGTTGAAGAGATTGTTTCGGATAGCTCTGCAAAAGCGCTGGATGTAGATAAGATCATGGCTGATCTTAATCCGTATTTAAAGCCATGGCCTGAAGAGGACGGAGATGTCTATTTTGCTCCTATGATAAATGTGTATTATCACCATATTCCCGAGGATGACATTGATCTGTGGGAGCACGAGAGAACCACAGCGGAGAAGACACGTGTAGGGCGAGTGGCATTTGTTTTTCCAGATAAGCTCCCTTCATATGTGAGGTACCATAATGCGATTGTGGAAGAGGGGCTACTTAAGGGCGACAAGTACGCATTTATCTCACTGCATGAGAATCTTCTTTTCTCATATTATGAGGAGCCGAGAAATAACGTGAATATTAAAGGGCTGGATGAGGAATCTAAGGTCATAAAAGACTGGATGGCAGCTGATCCTGAGTCGCACTTTGATAGAGTTAAGGCGGAGGGCAGTAATTTCTTGGTGATACCGTGCCTGTTTTCAATTGACAGGGTCGATTGCAGAGAATGAATTGTTAAGGAGATAGTATGAAAATCGAAGTTTACAATGAGTGGGATCATGTAAATAAAGCAGAAGCGGAAGGTTCTGACGAGGCTGTCCTTGCCTGGGACGGAGAATACCGAAAGGGCGACATGATTGAATTCTCAGGCCTGACACCTGATAAATACTATGTAGTGAAGGTGGATGCGGCTATAGATCCGGCTCTTGTTCTTATTAAGGAAAAGAATGTTGTGTTTACTGTTCCTTTTTATGAGAAAAAGACAAGCTACAATCCGCTTGCTTTCTTTGGTAACAGGCACTACATCAGCATCAGGAAGGCTTTTGATTTTGAGATAAAGGCATATAGAAATATTGCGCTTAATCCTTTTGATCAGCATGAAGTTTCGGGTGTTTATCCTCATGCCAGTGCAAATGTGGAAACAAGAGGAGAGGCAGTTTTTGCAGCAAGGAATGCCATAGATGGATGCATTGCAACTCTTTCTCACGGTGAATGGCCTTATGAATCCTGGGGAATCAACAGGCAGGATGATGCGGAGTTTACGCTGGACTTTGGTTGTGAGGTTGACTTTGATAAGATAGCTCTTTATACAAGGGCTGACTTCCCGCATGATAACTGGTGGATTTCTGCAACCTTCACCTTCTCTGATGGCACAACTGAAACCGTGCACATGGATAAAAAGATTGCGGAGCCGCACATTTTTAATATTGAGAGAAAGGGTATCACTTGGCTCAAGCTTGGAAATCTATTAAAAGCCGATGATCCTAGTCCATTCCCTGCACTTACGCAGATTCAGGTGTTTGGGACAGTAAGATAGGAGCAAATTATGGTCAAGGAATATTTAAATAAGACAGTCAGTGCAAAAGTCTATGACAAATATCCGAATATAAGCGATAGAGCGCATTGGGATGCTTTATCGTCTGAGCTTAAGGATGCTCTGATAAACTCCGGAGAAGAAGCGCAGAAAGAGCCGTGGACGGAGCTTCTTATCTCTGATTTCAGGGAGTTTTTGAGGAGCGGCAACAGGGTTCAGTTTGAGGATAAGTATTTTCCCAGAAGACGCAAGCTGAACAGGCTTATTATGGCTGAGTGCGCTGAGAATAAGGGAAGATTTATTGAGGATATTCTTGATGGCCTATATCTGATACTTGGTGAGACAACTTGGTGTCTTCCTCCTCATACAAGCTATGTTAGGGATGCAAAACAGGAGACTATGCCGGATGTTACAAGGCCTATCATAGATCTTTTTGACGCTGAGAGCGCAGCTCTTGTGGCCTATGCTGAGTATCTGCTGCGTCCGGTGCTCGCTGACATCAGTCCATATATAAGCGTCTATGTCAACAAAGTGCTTGAGGAGAGAATTTTCGAACCCTATCTTAATCAGCATTTCTGGTGGATGGGGAATGGCAAAGAGCCCATGTGTAACTGGACTCCATGGATCACGCAAAATGTTCTCATCTGCGCACTTACAAGGGATGAAGAGTATTTTTCTGAAGAGGAGAGACGAGTTTTCCTTCAGAAAGCTGCCGTCTCCTGCGATTATTTTCTTGATGAGTACGGTGACGATGGATGCTGTAATGAAGGCGCCCAGTATTATTCGCACGCGGGGCTATGTCTCTTCGGATGCCTTGAGCTTATGAGCTTTGCGGCTGATGGATTTAGTGGAATTTTCAGGGAAAAGAAAATTCGCAACATGGCCAACTACATTGTAAAGATGCATGTGAGCGAAGGTTATTATATCAATTTTGCTGATTGCAGCGCTCTTCCGGGAAGGAGAACAGCAAGAGAATTTCTTTTTGGAAAAGCAATCTGTGATGAGGTTTTATCAAGCTTTGCGGCTGAAGATTTTAGGAATGAGGATAAAGAGAATCAGCTTATTGAGGATGAGATCAATCTCTTTTACCATGTGCTGCAGGCATTTAGCTATGATGAGATGAATAGGTTCCCTGTAAGTAAGGCGCTGCCTGAAGACTCATATTTTGAGAGTACAGGGCTTATGGTGGCGAGAGATGAGAGCTTTGTCCTCGCTGTAAAAGCAGGTAACAATGCCGATAGTCACAATCACAACGACGTAGGCTCTTTTACCATCTATAAAGACGGAAAGCCTTTCATTATTGATCTTGGAGTTGGGACCTACACGCAGAAGACCTTTTCTGATAAACGCTATGAGATATGGACCATGCAGTCGCAGTTCCACAACCTGCCTACATTTGCAGAGAAAGATTTTGGGGAAAATCCTGCTGCTGATGTTTATGACGAAAAGATAGTAATGCAGAAGGACGGAGCAGAATTTGCGGCAAAAGATGTTTCTTGCAGCTTTTTGGATGATAGCTCCCGCATTTTAATGGATATTGAACCGGCTTATGGTGACGAGAGGGTGAAGAAGTACAAGAGATGTGCTGAACTCCAAAAGGGTGAGGGTATAAGGATAGTAGATGAATTTGACAGTGACATACCTACGTTTCTTAGCCTGATGACTTATGAAAAGCCGGTAATAAATAATACTGTAGGGGAAGGTTTTATTATAAGTGTTGGAGATTTAGGCGACATCAGGGTGAACGGCGCCACAAACGCAAAAGTTGAATCTTATCCGATTACAGATGAAAGACTTATGACAGCCTGGAAGCATGAAGTATACCGGATTGTTATTGAGGCATCTGACGAGAAGAAAGTTAGTATTGAGATAAAAGAATAAGACCGGATTAAAAGTGAGCATCAATATAAACGATGATGTCGAAAAAATTGAGCTTTAGGACAAATGATAAGGCAGAATAATAATTGAGGACAGAGTAATGGGAAAGAATTGGGAAGAGATAGCAAACAGGATTATTGAAAAAGAGACTAAGGTTGCTGAGCGCAACAAGGGGAAGATTCCTTACACCGCGAAAAATCACGTGTTTGATGACAGGTCAGAAAAAAAGGATATCTGCTGGTGGACAAACGGTTTCTACGGTGGAACAATGTGGCAGCTTTACAATGCTACGAAAAATGACCTTTTCAAAGAGTGCGCTGAGGACTTGGAGAACAAGCTTGATGCAGCTCTTTTGGATTACAACGGTATGGACCACGATGCGGGATTTAGATGGC
>JAEEGL010351186.1_pt1 | contig 12295 bp, 9 predicted proteins | sample 9134231 | NCBI WGS metagenome assembly JAEEGL01 (sample SAMN16246548, study PRJNA631951) | gut metagenome | biome: gut microbiome; feature: rumen; material: fiber-attached | host: Bos | place: Iran: Karaj | collected 2018-10 | reverse complement strand
TACGATGTGCTTAATATGACTGTGGAAGAGGCAGTTGAATTCTTTAAGAATGTTCCGTCTATCCGCAGAAAGATAGAGACACTTAACGATGTGGGCCTCGGATATATAAAGCTTGGCCAGCCAAGTACAGAGCTTTCGGGCGGCGAGGCGCAGCGTATAAAGCTTGCCACAGAGCTTAGCAGAAAAAGCACGGGTAAGACCATTTACATTCTTGATGAGCCGACTACAGGTCTTCATTTTGCAGATGTACATAAACTCGTAGAGATATTAAAGAAACTCTCCGAGGGCGGAAACACGGTAGTTGTCATAGAGCATAACCTTGATGTTATAAAGACTGCAGATTACATCATAGACCTTGGGCCTGAGGGCGGCGACCGTGGAGGTACTATCATTGCCAAAGGTACCCCTGAAGAAGTGGCAAAGAACAAAAAGTCCTACACCGGTATTTATGTTAAGAAGATGCTTGAAAAAGCTAAATAATGTTTTGGGAGAATAGTTACTATGAGTCATTTTTTCGCATTTATATCAAGACTTAAATATATAGACAGGTGGGCGCTTATGCGTAACAGCACAAGGGAAAATCTTTCAGAGCATTCCCTTGAAGTTGCCATGCTTGCCCATGCTCTCTGTATTATCGGCAACAAACGCTTTGCCAAAAAGCTGAACGCCGACAGAGCCGCAGTAATAGGCATGTACCACGACACTACGGAGATCATAACCGGAGATATGCCTACCCCTATCAAGTATTTTAACAGCGATATAATAGAGGCTTTTAAGCAGATCGAGGCAAATGCAGCCTTCAGACTTGTAAGGATGCTGCCCGGAGATCTTCAGAGTGAATACCGTGAGATCTACGAGCCTGCGGCAGATATGGATTACGAAAAAAAGCTGGTAAAAGCGGCAGACAAACTTTCGGCACTTATTAAGTGTAAGGAAGAGAGAAAAGCAGGCAACGGCGAGTTTAAAAAGGCCGAGAAAGCCACAGAAAAATACCTTAGAGAAATGAAACTTCCTGAGGTAGAAGTGTTTATGGAAGAGTTCCTTCCTTCATACGACAAAACACTTGACGAACTTGCGTAAACCGGCAAAACAAGCAGCAAAAAGCGGAAGGGCTAACCTTCCGCTTTATTTCTTCCGCTGTTTTTGGCTCTGTAAAGAGCTTTGTCTGCAAGATCCACAAGACCTGTAAGACTCTTTAAGATTGAGTTTTCGTCGCAGTAGTAACCTGCGCTTATGGTAACACAGGGTGCTATATCAGAGCCTTCATGTTTTATGTTAAGGGCATAGACTGAATTGACGATACCCCTTGCAACCTCCGGCGCTCTAAGTGCATCTTTTTCCTTAAGCACTATAAGAAACTCTTCGCCGCCGTATCTTATTACATCTGCGTTAAGACCTGATACTGTGCTTCTGATGCATCCTGCCACCTGCTCTAAGGCCTTATCGCCTTCCTGGTGTCCGTATAGGTCGTTATACTGTTTGAAAAAGTCGATATCTGCAATGATCGCTGAAGCGTCTACTCGTATACCGTCATTCCACATATCCGTCATGTTCTGATAATAAAGTTTGTTGTAGGCACCTGTCAGTTCATCGATAAAGGCGGTCTTTGAAAGATTTTTGGCTTCTTTTGCAAGAGACTCAAGTCTTTGCTGCTGAGTATACTTAAGGAACTCTTTAAAAAGTTCATCGTATTTGTCGGCAAGGTTTGACTCCTCGATCTCTCTAAGCATTCCTGTCTCAAGCTTTCTTGATTTAAGGGCTTCTTCGTACATGCCGCAGGCTTCGTAACATTCTGCCAGTCTTGAATAAGCTCTCTTTAAAGTAGGCTTGTCATAACCCTGCGCCAAAGTAACAAGATCTTTAGCACACATCAACGCATTTTCGTTTTCTTCAAGAGCAAGGAAATATTCGGCATATGTGTCGCAAAGAAGATAATCAAACTGGTCTACACAAAAGCCTTCTTTGTTGGCAGTGTATTTATCTTTAGCGGTATTTAAAAGGACCTCGGCCTGACCGAGTCGTTCGTTCTTGCAGATCAAAAGCTTGGCATTCAGCCAGTCATAAACAGCCTCGAACTGTTCTCTCACCTTTGTCAGGGTCTCATCTATGTTGTCACGCATCTTTCCTATGGAAGATGTGGCTCCCGCAAAATCGCCTACATAAAGATAACAGGATGAAACATTTGAGAGTATCATACATTTAAGGCTTGCTGAAATGTTGCGATACCTGCTGTCTTCAAGAAGCTGCTTGTATATGTCAATGGCATCTCTGAAGTGAAACAGATGCATGTAGCCGTCTGCAAGAACGTGGAGAGTCATACTTTCCATTTCCACATTGCCGTTTGAATAGCAAAGATTTCTTGCAGTGGTAAGGTGCTTAAGACCTCTTATAAAATCGTTGAAAATTGTTTTATATATGTATCCGAGATGCAGATAAACTCTGGCATTTCGTCTGTCATCAGAAAGCTGTACATAATAAAATGCTTTATCAAGATAATCGTTAACATTGCTCTTGTCTTTTTCGTAACGCTTATACCAAAGAATGTTTATATAGTGAAGTGCCAGCTCAGTGTAGTTTTTCTGCTCTTCAAACCTCTTTACCACATCCTTAAAAAGACGGTTTGAGGAAACCAGGTCATTCTTTACGTAGTAATAAATTGAAACATACGAGGAAATTTTGGCACGAAACTTTTCGTCATCTTCACGAAGAGCGTATTTATCTGCCATAAGCCACGAAGAATAAGCCTCGTCAAGTTTGCCCATTTTGTAAAGGATAACTCCGTATACATAATTTGCAAGCATAAGTTCTCTGTCGGATAGACGCTCCGGGTTATCTTCAAGAAGTTTTTTGATCTCATTATAGTATCCGCTGATCCCAAGATTGTCTATACAGAATTCGCAGGTTCCCTCAAAATAGTCTATATAGTCACAAAGCCTGCTTTCAAGGTCCGAACTCCCCGAATCACACCACATAACCTACCTCCTGTACTCCGTTACTTTGTTGCGCCCTGTGTGCTTTGCTTCATACAGAGCCATGTCCGATTCTTTAATAAGTCTTTCAAAATCATTTCTGCTTCCGCAAGAAAGGGCGGAAAAACCGGCACTGACCGTTACTATATTGGAAACACCTGAATACATATGCATTATGGAAAAAGCACGAAGCTGGCTCATAACCTGTTCTGCAAGAGTTTTTAAATCAGGCAGCCCGGCTCCCCTGACAATAAGAAGAAATTCTTCTCCGCCGTACCTTACAGGGAAAATGTTTGATGTTTCATAAATCTTTAATATATTGCCGAAGGTAACAATAACGTTATCGCCTGCAAGGTGACCGTAATTATCGTTGTAGGCCTTAAAGAAATCTATATCAAACATAATGGCTCCCCAGGCACCCCATACGTTACCGCCTGTAAAGGATTCTTCGGTAAGCTGATGAAGAAATCTTCTGTTATAAATGCCTGTCATGCCGTCGCGAAGGATCTGCCCCGAAAGGTCTTTGTTGCCTTCAATAAGCATATCTGTCTGGATCTCCTGCTTTGAAAGCCCATATATATCTATAAGAAAATGTGAATAAGCATAGTTTTTTGTAGTGTAAAGGTCATCATCCATGCTTCTAAAGGAATTGTAGTAATTAAGCGCTGTTTTGTAATCACCCTTACGTTCGTAAAGTGCAGAAAGGTTTCTAAGGGTTCCCATACGTCTTGCTATCATATCGCCTTCCTGCTCGAAAGAAAGGATCTTTAAAAGAGAAGTGATAGCGGACTCATAATCACCCATGTTCATGTAGCAGGCAGCTTTGTAATCAAGGATGCTTATATGGAAAGCAAGAGGAATGGAATCCTGCTCTTTTTCGTATATCTTCTCAAGAGAGTTAAGAACGTCAAGGCAAAAGTCGTATTTATCCTCCTCTTTCCTTATTATTGCAGTAAATGCCTTGCCGTAGTTAACTATGGATTCTTTAAAAGGCTGCATAAAACCACCGTTCATTTCTGAAGCACACTTGTTAAAAAGATCAAGGTATTTGTCTATCCTGTCCGTATAGCCTCTCTGAAAAAGAAGAATGATAAAAGTTGAAAACATTTGCAGAGTGAGCATAGAGCCCCCAAAAGAAAGGTGCCCTGCATTAGCATCAATAAATTTTTGCAAAACAACTATAGTCTTTTCGGTCTCGCCAAGGAAAAGATACTCTGAGATCAGATCATATCTTTTTCTTTCCATGTCCTCAAAGACACTGTTTTTGTCCTCCTTCTCGATCTCTTTCTGGAGGGCATTGATTTTTCTGAATGATTCAAAGAAACTGTCTTCTAGTCTGGTATCCATAATAATTCCCCCAATATCAACTATACATATTTTTATTTTATCAGATAAAAACATTTAATCAATACCACGTCAGGGAGTTTAAGACTCATTCGCAAAGAGAGAACATAAAGTTTTAGCTTTTTATGCCTATGCACATACCTATATATGAACTTTGTTCAAAAAATGAAAAATATGTAAAAAAAGGATTGATACTATCTTAACAATATGTTAAAATGAACTCGTGGTATTACCAGAAGAATATGGAATAGAATATGAAGAAAAAACAATTGTAAACGGAGGTAAAATATGGAAGCAAAGAACGATCCTCATTACCCTCTCAGACCTGAGAGTGCAAACGTGGACGGACCATTCAGAGAGCCTATTGCAAAGCTCGGCAAAATGATCACAGACAGGATCCCCATAAAGCTTGGATTGCATCAGATCACAAAGGATGATCCGGAGTATTGGGCAGTGGCAAGACTGTGTACCGATGAAGAGGCTGAACTTGCCTTAAAGTTTGGAGGTATCAGAAAGCCAAAGACATTTAACGAGATACAGGCTATGTCAGGTCTTCCTGAAGAAAAGGTAAGACAGATGCTTGAACATATGTCTTACACAGGCCTTCTTGAGTGGAATTATGAGAATGACAAGCACGAAAAACAGTGGCTTGTACCTATGTTCGTACCGGGTTCCGGTGAGTTTTCAAATATGAACAAAGACCTTATTGAAGAGCACCCTGAGCTTGGCATGTTCTTTGAACATATGACAAGACTTCCGCTTGAAAAGGTAACAAAGATAGTTCCTCCGGGAGGCGCCGGCATCGGTATGCACGTTATCCCTGTTGAGAAGGCTATCGAGATGAATAATGAAGCCATCGGTATCGAGAAGATATCCCACTGGCTTGATAAATATGAAGGAAAATACGCTAAGTCTCCTTGTTCCTGTCGTCGAAGCCGTAAGACTTTTGATGAAGGCTGCGGTGATGAGGAAGAGGGCTGGTGTATCGCTGTGGGCGATATGGCAGATTACGTCGTTGAGACAAACAAGGGCGGCGTATATATCACAAAAGAAGAGGCTCTTGAGATATTTAAGAAGGGCGAGGAGAACGGTTTTGTTCACCAGATCACCAATATCGACGGAGAAGACAAGATATTTGCAATCTGTAACTGTAACGTAAATGTCTGTTACGCTCTTCGTACTTCTCTCCTTTTTAATACACCAAACCTTTCACGCTCTGCTTATGTGGCAAAAGTTGATCCTAAAAACTGTGTTGCCTGCGGAAGGTGTGTGGAGTTTTGCCCAAGCGGCGCTGTAAAGCTTGGCCAGAAGCTTTGCAAGAAAGACGGCAGCGAGGTTAAGTATCCAAAGCATGACCTTCCTTCCATGAGAAAATGGTCTGAAGCTGATTGGGACTGGGATTACCGTAACACAAGCCGTATTGAGAGCTACAGAAGCGGTACTGCACCTTGCAAGACAGCCTGCCCTGCACATATCGCTGTAGAAGGCTATCTTAAGATGGCAAGCCAGGGCCGTTATCAGGAAGCACTTGCTCTTATAAAGAAAAACAATCCGCTTCCTGCGATCTGCGGACATATCTGTAACAGAAGATGCGAGGATGCCTGCACAAGAGGACGCATTGACGAGGCTCTTGCCATCGATGAGGTAAAGAAATTTATCGCTATGCAGGACCTTAACGCAGAAACAAGATATATTCCAAAGAAAGTTATCCCTAAGGTAGACGGAGACTTTTCAGCAGACAAGGTTGCCATAATCGGAGCAGGTCCTGCAGGTCTTTCCTGTGCATTCTACCTTGCAGAAAAAGGATACAAGCCTGTGGTATTTGAGAAAAATAAAAAAGCAGGCGGCATGCTTGTATACGGAATCCCGTCATACAAGCTTGAAAAGAACGTTGTAGAAGCTGAGATCGATGTTATCAGAGCTATGGGTGTTGAGATCAGATGCGGCGTTGAAGTCGGTAAGGATATTACACTTGATGAACTCAGAAGCCAGGGCTTTAAGGCATTTTATATTGCCATCGGCTGCCAGGGCGGAAGAAGCGTCGGAGTACCGGGTGAAGATGCTAAGGGCGTTACCACAGCGGTTGATTTCCTCCACGAAGTAAACGAAAATGAGCGCTACGACGTACTTGGCGATATCGTAGTAGTAGGCGGCGGAAATGTTGCGGTTGACTGCGCAAGAGATTCCGTTAGAGTCGGCGCTCCTAAGGTTACCATGCTTTGTCTTGAGAGCGAAAAAGAGATGCCTGCAAGTGATGAGGAAGTTGCAGAAGCTACAGAAGACGGTGTAGAGATTAAGTGTGGCTGGGGTCCTAGGGAGATACTTAAGGATGAGGCAGGCAACGTACGCGGTATCGTATTTAAGAAATGTGTATCTGTTAAAGATGAGACAGGAAGATTCAACCCTAAGTATGATGAGAACGAGACCATCGAGATCCCATGTAAGCATGTGGTACTTGCAGTAGGTCAGAGCATTGTATGGGGCGACCTTCTTAAGGGTTCTAAGGTTGAGCTTGGAAGAGGAAACGGAGCAGTTGCAGATCCTGTTACATATCAGACTGCAGAGCCTGACGTATTTGTGGGCGGCGATGTATACACAGGTCCTAAGTTTGCCATCGATGCCATTGCAGCAGGTAAAGAAGGAGCCATCTCTATCCACCGTTTCGTACAGCCTCATACCTCACTTACCATCGGACGTAACAGAAACGACTACGTAGAGCTTAACAAAGACGATGTTCTTTTTGAAAACTACGATAATTCAAAGAGACAGATACCGGGTAAAAAAGAGGGCGCGCCAAAGAACTTCAGAGACATCAAACTGGTATTTACAGAAGAACAGGTTAAGAAAGAGACTGCAAGATGTCTTGAGTGCGGTGCTTCTGTGGTTGACGAGAACCATTGTATCGGATGCGGTATCTGTACCACAAAGTGTGAATTTGATGCGATCCATCTTTTCAGGGAAAATCCTGAATGTTCTGTAATGCGCAGAAGTGAAGACAAGATGAAGTATATCCTTCCTTACGCTGCTAAGCAGGCGATCAAGATCACATTTGGTGGCAAAAAGAACAAATAAATAAGCAAAATGGCGGAAAGGGTCGTAAAAATGCACGAACTTGGAGTTGTTTTCAAGGTTATAGACAATTTAAAAGAGGTTGCGGCAGAAAACGGGATAGAAAAGATAGACAAAGTTAAGATAGGTCTTGGCGAAGTCTCTACGGTTATCCCTGAGTATCTGCAGGACTGCTTTAAATGGGCGAAACGAAAGTCCCCGCTTGTAGAAGACTGTGACCTTGAGATAGAGACTATTCCGGCGGTTTCTTACTGTGAGGACTGCGGGAAGGAGTATCCGACTGTAGAGTTTGCAAAGATCTGCCCTTCCTGCCACAGCGAGCACACCTATCTTTTGCGCGGCAACGAGTTTGTTATAAAAGAGATAGAGGTGCCATAAATAGATATCATCTAATAGAAGAGGAGACTTAATTATGCTATTTCAGTTGTATGGTGATACAGCATTGTATCAGTTACTTGGCTGGTGTCTGGTTTTTGTAGGTCTTATCGTAATGAATGAGATCGGAAGAAGAACCAAACTTGGCGGAATTCTTGTATTTTTTATTATTCCTATTGCTCTTACTGTTTATTTTATTGCAGTTGCCGTTGCGGCAAAATCGGGCGCAGCCTGGGCAGTAAATAACTCAACCCATGTATATATGAACGGCTGGTTCCATTATGCCAAGCTTTATGCGGCAGATATCGGCTGTGTTGGTTTTATCATGATCAAGTACGGCTGGGGTATCGGCAAGAAAGACTGGTTTAAGCCTTGGCCTTTCGTTATTGTTGCAATCAATATCCTTATCGCTGTTGTTTCAGACTTTGAGTCAGCTGTTAAAGGTATGGCTGCAGGCGGTCTTGCAGGCGGCTGGTGGTTCTCAAGTGAGAACGTATGGCTTTACGGTGGATGGTGGAATATCCTTAACGGTATTGCAGGTATCCTCAACATTTTCTGTATGACCGGCTGGTGGGGCATTTATTCTTCAAAGAAGAACAAAGATATGCTCTGGCCTGATATGACAATATGGTTTATCATCGCTTATGATGTATGGAATTTCCAGTACACCTACGCAAACCTTCCTACCCATTCATGGTATTGCGGTCTTGCGCTTTTACTTGCTCCTACATTTGCAAATGCACTTTGGAACAAGGGCGGCTGGATCCAGAACAGAGCAAACACACTTGCAGTATGGTGTATGTTTGCACAGGTATTCCCACTCTTCCAGCTTGCTAAGCCATTTTCCGTACTTCCTTCACTTTACAAGGGCGCAGGCGCTATGACGGCTCTTGAGCTTTCAAACATTACTTCAGTAGAAGGTCTTGCTGCTGCAGGCATCACAGCAAATCCTGTACCTCAGGGTGTTGTAGCTATAGCAGCACTTGCAATAAATGTTATCTGTCTTGCAGTTATAATCAAGAGATCCTGCGAGCAGAAGAAGAACCCATATAAGAATGAGATCTTCGTTGGAACAAAAGATTTTGAAGCAGCTATGGCAAGACGTGCATAAAAGTGGTACAATCTAAGGGACTTTCACCCGGGGGCAGGGCCGTATCGCCCTGCCCTTTATTAAATCAGGGATAAAGATTAATTAGGGATAAGGGTAAAATAATATGAGATTTGAAAAGATCAAAGCTCCTTCCCAAAAGGAGATGTTTGTAAAAAGGATACAGGAGATGATCCTTTCGGGGGACCTTCCCGCAGGGACTTATCTTCCGCCTGAAAGAGATCTTTCAGAACAGATGGGGGTCAGCCGTACCGTAGTAACTACAGGTATAGCCATACTTGAAAGCCAGGGGTTTATAAAAGTAATACCCCGTCAGGGAAATGTAGTGGAAGATATCAGAATGAACGGAACCGTAGAGACTCTTAACGCCATGCTAAAGCTTAAGGGGGATATTCTTACGGATAATGATATACGTGCGATACTTGAGATCCGCTGGGCGTTAGAGCATCTTACCATGAAAAATGCGATAGAGCGGATCACAGACGAAGAAATAGAGGCTCTTCGCCTCATTACAGAAAAGATAGGGGCGACAAAAAGCCCTAAAGAGGCGGCTGAGCTTGCCATGGAATTTCAAAGGCAGCTTTGTCTTATAGGAAAGAACCAGATGGCTCTTCTTATAATATCTTCCTTCAGACTGCCATGCGTAGCCATGTGGGTAAGATTTTGCAGGATCTACGGCATTGAGATGCTTTACAAACATACTTACAGGTCCTGGGAATATATAAAAGACAGAGATTATGAGGGCGCGGCAAAGTGGATAGAAAGCTTTATGGCAGATGCCATAGACGGCAGCTACACGCTGTACTCAGATGATATTATAGGCTGATATATGTTAGATAACGCGGAGGTAATATGAACGAACGCGAAATAGAGATACTTGAAACAAAGGAAAATGTACTGGCAGATAACGACAAGGTGGCTGCGCAGGTAAGGGCTCTTTTAAAAGAGAAGAAGGTGTACCTTATAAACCTTATGGCATCTCCCGGAGCCGGAAAGACAACCACCCTTGTGCGTGTAATAAATGCACTTAAAGAAAAATACCGCATCGGAGTTATGGAAGCTGATGTAGACAGCGTAGTGGACGCCATGACGGTAAGAGATGCGGGAGCGCAGGTCATACAGCTTCACACAGGCGGAGCCTGCCACATGGACGCAGATATGACTCTTCGGGGCCTTAAGAAAATGGACCTTGATAACCTTGATATCGTGGTCCTTGAAAATGTGGGCAATCTTGTGTGCCCTGCAGAGTTTGACGTAGGGGCAAACAAGAGGGTAATGATACTTAGCGTACCTGAAGGAGACGATAAGCCCCTTAAATACCCGCTTATGTTTACTGTAAGTGACGTTATGCTTATAAATAAGATAGACGTAAAGCCTGTGTTTAACTTTGATGAGGCTGCCTGCAAGGAAAGGGTGCTTAAACTTAACCCTTCTGAAAAGATATTTGCCCTTAGCAGCAAAACAGGCGAGGGTTTTGAGGCGTTTACCGATTATCTTGATAAGGAGGTGGCGCAGGCATGAGAATAATAGAACTAAACGAATCCATTACAGATTCAAATGATAAAGATGCGGAAGCCTTAAGAAGCCTTCTTAAAGCTCAGGGTACATTCCTTATAAATATCATGTCATCACCGGGCTCGGGAAAGACTACCCTTCTTGAGCGCCTTATTACAGACCTTAAAGAAAAACACAGGATAGGTGTTATGGAGGCAGATATAGCCTCAGATGTTGATGCTCTTCGTATAGAAAAACTCGGGGCGGCAGCTATTCAGGCCCACACCGACGGAATGTGCCACATGGACGCAGGTATGACGCAGCGTGCACTTATGGCTATGGACAGTAAAGACCTTGACCTTGTTTTCCTTGAAAATGTGGGCAATCTTATCTGTCCTGCGGAGTTTGACACGGGAGCAAATGCAAACGTAATGATCCTAAGCGTGCCTGAGGGAGACGACAAGCCTCTTAAGTATCCGCTTATGTTTGAAAAGAGCGATGCCCTTGTTATAACAAAGACAGATACCATGTCTTATTTTGATTTTGATCTTGAAAAGTGCAAAGAAAGAGTCTTAAGACTTAACCCTCATATCAGCATTTTCCCTGTATCAGCCTTAACAGGCGAAGGGATGGATGCCCTTGAAGAGTGGATAGAAAAACATATGTAGATCGTAAACCGGCAGGTTTTTTCCTGTCGGTTTTTTATTCTGAACGCCTTCATTTAAATGAATCGCATATGAATTTTTATAATATTTTTCTTTCCTTTTAGCGGCTTACATGTTATAATGTTGCAGCAATAATCAACCTAAAAGGAGGTAATTTATGAAGAAACTTATTGCACTTGTTCTTGCAATGGTTATGGTTCTTTCACTTGCTGCTTGCGGTAAGAAAGAAGAAACTACATCTGAGAACCAGACACCGGCGCAGACAGAAGAGACCGGCAAAGAAGCTACTGGGGAGCCGGCGGACGCTAATGCAGAGCAGACAGTAGTTAACGGTGAGGCTGACGGATTCGGCGGCGTTATCACCGCAACAGTTACACTTGAAGGTGACAAGATCGTTGATCTTGTACTTGTTGGTGAGAGCGAGACACCTGAGATCGGCGGAGCAGCTCTTCCACAGCTTCAGGAAGCAATCATCGCAGCAGGAACCATTGACGGTGTAGACGGCGTATCAGGCGCTACATGGACAAGCAATGGTGTATTTGCTGCTATCAAGAACGCTTTAGGTATCGAAGAAGCTCCTGCTGAAAGCGCAGGCGCTGCAGAGGTAAAGGCAAGCGGACTTAAGCAGGGTCTTGGTATCCATACAGAAGGCAGACTCGGACCTGGTTCAGATAACACAGAGACTCCTGTTTATTCTTTCAACAACGTAATTGCTTACGTAATTACAGACTCAGAAGATCGTATCGTTGATCTTCAGGTAGATATCCTTGAGGTTATCACACCTAACCACGACTCAGCAGAAGACAACATGATCTCAGGCTGGCCTGGTTCTTCTTACAACTGGGATAAGGACGGCGACGGCACTGTAGACGGTCTTTATGAAGAGACAGATGAGACATGGGCTGCTGACCTTCCAAACTTCCTTACAAAGAGACAGAAGGGCGACGCTTATAAGATGAACTCCGGAACCTGGACACAGGAGATGGACGCATACGAGGCAGTATTCGTTGGTAAGACTATCGACGAGGTTAAGGCTTGGGTTGCAGCTTATACATCAGATGTAAACGGAAGAGCACTTCACGGTACATCAGATAAGCCTGAAGATATTGAAAAGTATGGTGCTCTTACAGACGATGAGAAGGCTATGCTTGACGGTATCTCTACTGCTACTATGTCACTTACAGACTCACACGGAAACATCATCAAGGCTATTGAGAAGGCTGTTGCAAATGCAGAGCCAATAAACGCTGAGGCCGGTACTATCACAAAGG
>JAEEGL017281989.1_pt1 | contig 12296 bp, 9 predicted proteins | sample 9134231 | NCBI WGS metagenome assembly JAEEGL01 (sample SAMN16246548, study PRJNA631951) | gut metagenome | biome: gut microbiome; feature: rumen; material: fiber-attached | host: Bos | place: Iran: Karaj | collected 2018-10 | reverse complement strand
TATAGCTACAATCATAACAGGAATTTTTACAGTAGCAATAATTGTATTAATAAATAATAACGGTAAGAAGGAATATCATAAAAAGAATAAAAAACGTTCTAAAAAGTGATAATATTGCTTCAGGTTATTTATACTTTTATACTCATTTAGTTACAGAAATATTATGCTTCTTTTGTTTATCTAGAATAATAAAAAGTATTTAAACTATAAAATAATAATAAATATTATTATTTATTAAGTTCAATATTTATATTGAACTTTTTTTATGTTATAATTAATAATAGAATGGAGTAATGTATTATGAAGATAAATAAGAAATATATATTAGTAATATTATTATTTGTTTTTATAATATGTTTATCATATCTTAATAAACCAAAAGTATTACTTAGTGAAGTAAAATTAATAGATGAGAATAAAAATGTGAAAAGTTATGCAATTATGATTAGTAATGATGGTACAAATTATAGTGAATCAGAGAGTAATATGATACCAACTTATGGATATAAACTTAATACTACAATGTCTTATTGTGTTACATTAACAGGAGATACATTACATGGGGTAATAAGTGAGATTTCATTTGGATCAGTAAAAGTGGATGTAGCAAATACAGTAAACTGTTATCTTTATTATGAACCGGATGATAATGCATTAGCAACCGTTATAGAAGAATCTGATTATTCGTTGTATACGACTGAAGCAAATATGGAAGCTGGAACATTTTATAGATATAGTGGAGACGAAAACGGAAAAAGGAATGTAATATATGCAGATACATGTTGGCAAATATTTAGAACTACAAAAAACGGTAGTATAAAAATGATATATAATGGAGAACCGGCATATGATTCAACATTAGGAAGATATACATGTGGTAGAAGAACATCTATAGATCATAAAGGATACGAAGGCAATATATCAGTATTAGGAGCATCATCAGGAACTACATATAACTATTATTATGGAACAGGGTACTATTTTGATGAGACATCTAGTTCATACAAGTTATCAGGCGAAGTAGGACCATATAATTATTATAATGATTATAATACAGTAATAGGAATGTATACATGTAAAAATACAACAGCAAATGCTATTTGTTCAAATATATATTATGTTGATGCATATCAAAGTGAAACATCTGCTCGGGTGATAAAGAGGATTAATATAGAGACATACTACGATAGAATTGGAACCGTTTCTTTTAATCTAAGCCCTTCGCCAGCGTATGTGGGATATATGTATAATTCTCATTACGATGTTATAAATGCTAGTCAACCTAGTTCGTCTAATCCTATTATGTATGGTTATTCTTTTGAAGAGAGAACGGTTCAAGAGCAAGAAGATGGAAAAGGTAAATATAAGTTAGTAGGCAATAATAATTTAACGAATTCTTTACAATCAGTAACGTATTATGGAACTAATACATTAAACAATTCACACTATACATGTTTAAATGGAGACGGAATATGTGATACGTTGTATTTTGCAGTATCATATCAATTGACAGGTGCTTTTAAAATTTATTTAGTCACTTTACCTGATGGAAAAACAATCCAAAGCGCAATTGATGAAATGCTAAATAATAGTGATATAAATGTAAATAGTTCAGCAATTAAGGGCTTGATAGATTTTTGGTACAAAGAACATATATTAAACAAAGAAGATACAAATCATAATCAATTATCAAGTTACTTAGATACAGATGAGATATTTTGTAATAATAGATCAACAATAAATGACTACGGAGGATGGAGTCAAACTGGTGCTGTAACTAATAAAGGCGCAAATGGCTTAAATTTTGCTGGTTTTAAGAGTAATACTGATACTGATATTTATGTATCTTGCGTTGATTCAAGTGGAAACGAAAGAATAGTAGATGAGTTTAGCGTCACAGCTGGCAACCATGATTTAACATATCCAGTTGGATTGCCGTCTTTTCCTGAAATGTATATACTAACACTTAGCATATATCAATCAGATGTACGATGGGAGGCAGGTGAGTATTGGTTATCTTCCCCTAGCACCTTTATTGATGGAGCAGCTAGTAATAAAAGAGTTACTTCGGGGGCATTAAGTGGCAGTTTAAAAGTAAATCAGTCAACTGGCGTTCGCCCATCTCTGTCTCTAAATAGAAATGTAATCTTCTCATCAGGTGATGGAACAACAACTAATCCTTGGATAGCATCTTTAGAATAAACATAAGTAGATATTTTTAATATCTACTTTTTTAGTTATTAACAAAATTAATAAGTTATTAACAAAAATATTATTTTTCTTGTTAACAAAATAATAATAATTTATAATAATTAAAGAAAGGTGATACTATGGCAACATTACTTCCGGCTGATAGATATGTAGTAGTTAGTAAAAGTACTTTATCTGATGTTGATAGGCAAATAATAATTAGTTTATATGAACCATTAGTGGGTTCACTTGCAGTATCACTTTATTTTACTTTATGGAATGATTTAGGTGCTTTAGATCTAATGAGCATAGATATTATCCATCATCATTTAATGGTGGTACTAAAATGCGGTATATCTAATATTAAAATAGCACGTGAATCATTAGAGGCCTTTGGTCTAATAAAAACATATGTTAAAAGTGGTAGTATAAATGATTATATATACGAATTATATTCACCACTTACTCCACAAGAATTTTTTAATAATCCAATTTTAAATATAGTTTTATATAATAATGTTGGAGAAAAAGAATATGAATATTTAAAATCATTATATAAATTACCTAAAATTGATTTAAAAGAATATGAAGATATTACAAAAAAATTAGATGAAGTATATGATACATCTAAATTTAGTTTATCATCTGATATTAAAGATAGAAAATCTAATAATATATTAGTAAATAGTAAAATAAATTTTGATGAAATAATAGCAAGTATTCCAAAAGGAATACTAAATGAAAAAGCATTTAATAAAAAAACTAGAGAACTTGTTAATAATTTGGCGTTTATATATGATATTGATACATTAAAAATGATTGAATTAATTAGAAGTGTATTAAATGAATTTGGTAATATTGATAAAAATGGTTTGAGAATACTTGCTAGAAAAGATTATCAATATAAAAATGGAACATTACCAACATTAGTATATAGAACTCAACCAGATTATTTAAAGAATCCTCTAGGAGATAATTCTAGAAGAGGAAAAATAATTAATATGTTTGAGAATACTTCTCCCTATGATTTTTTAAGACATAAAAATCATGGTAGTAAACCTACTGCAAGAGATTTAAAAATAGTAGAAAAATTAATAGTGGATTTAGAATTATCTCCAGCAGTAGTAAATGTATTAATTGATTATGTATTAAGAAAGAATAATAACAAGTTTACTGAGAGTTATGTTGAAACAATAGCAGGTCAATGGAAAAGAGCAGGTTTAAAAACTGCTGCAGATGCTATGGATTTTGCTGAAAAAGAACATAAGAAAATGATGAGTAAAAGTACTCCAAAAGAAAAGAGTAAAGCAAATGTTCCTATTTGGATAAATGAACATATTAAAGAAGAAGAATTAACAAACGAAGAAGAAGCAGAATTAAAAGAGCTATTAAGGGAGTTTAAGTAATATGAAAATAGATGTTGATTATAAAAAAATAAGTAAGGAACAAGAAAAAGAATATAAAGAAGCATTAAAAGATGAAGAATATATTTCCTTATTAAAAAAATTACATATAAATGAAAGTGATGCTAAAAAGAATACTATTAAGTTATATGACACTTTAGAAGAATTAAGTAACTGTAAGAATTGTAAAAGTTTATATGAGTGTAAAAATAAACTAAATGGACATGTATATTTTCCAGAGAAAAAAGAGAGTAATTTGCTTTTTTCGTATATACCTTGTAAATATATGAAAAAAGCTATGAGAGCTAAAAAAGATACTAGAGAAAGCATATTAGAAAGTGCTTGTTTAAAGGAAGTTACTCCAACAAAAAACAGAATAGAAGTAATTAAATGGATTAAAAAATATTATGATAATTTTGATCCGTATAAAGAAAGTAAAGGATTATATTTACATGGTAATTTTGGTACAGGAAAAACATATATATTAGCAGCATTATTAAATGAACTTAAAAATAAATATAAAGTTAGTGTAGAAATAGTATATGTACCAGAATTACTAAGAAAGTTAAAAGAGAATTTGAATTTAGTTGGAGATAAAATTTATTATTTGGAAAATGTTGATGTATTATTATTAGATGATATTGGTGCAGAAAAAGTAACAGATTGGGGTAGAGATGAAATAATTGGTACAATACTTCAAACAAGAATGAATAAAAGAATGCCAACATTCTTTACTTCAAATTTAAATATCAAAGAATTAGAAAGTCATTTAAGTTTAACTAAAGATAATGAAGATGTTGTAAAAGCTAAAAGATTAATTGAAAGAATCAAGTATTTAACAGATGATATAGAGTTAATTGGAAGTAACTATAGAGAATAGTTACTTTTTTCAAACAAATGTTCGTTTTGGTATTGACATTAAATTATTATTAGTATAGAATTAAATTATCAGAGAGTTATTAAGGAGAAAATATGAAATCAAAAGAAGAAAAAAATACAGATAAAGCACTAGAACAAGTTTTAAAAGAAATTGAAAAACAATTTGGTGCTGGCGCAATAATGAAATTAGGGACTGACGAACATATAAAGATTGATACTACAAGTAGTGGTTCAATTGCTTTAGATATAGCGCTTGGTGTAGGAGGATTTCCTAAGGGGAGAATTATAGAAATATTTGGACCTGAATCATCTGGAAAAACAACAATTGCTTTACAAGCTATTGCTGAAGCACAAAAAGCAGGAGGTAGGGCAGCATTCATTGATGCTGAACATGCACTTGATCCTGTTTATGCTAAGAAGTTAGGAGTTGACATTGAAAACTTGCTTTTAAGTCAACCAGATACTGGAGAACAAGCATTAGAAATATGTGATGCTTTAGTTAAAAGTGAAGCAATTGACTTAATTGTTATAGACTCAGTAGCAGCATTAGTACCACAAGCTGAGATTGATGGTGAAATGGGGGATAATCATATTGGCTTACAAGCTAGATTGATGTCTCAAGCATTGAGAAAGATATCTGGTACATTAAATAAAACAAATACAACAGCAATTTTTATTAATCAATTAAGAGAAAAAGTTGGAGTTATGTTTGGTAATCCTGAAACAACTCCAGGTGGACGAGCATTAAAGTTTTATTCAAGTGTTAGACTAGATATAAGAAGAGGAGAGCAAATTAAGCAAGGGGATCAAGTATTAGGTAATAGGACAAATATTAAAGTAGTAAAAAATAAAGTAGCACCACCATTTAAAACAGCAAGTGTAGATATTATGTATGGTGAAGGAGTATCACATGAAGGTGAACTTGCTGATATTGGAAGTGAAATAGGAATAATTGATAAAAGTGGTGCATGGTATGCATATAATGGAGAAAAGATTGGCCAAGGCAAAGAAAATGTTAAGGCGTTCTTAAAAGAAAATCCAGATATTGCAAAAGAAATAGAAGATAAAATATATGCCCATTATGATTTTAAGAAGACTAATAATTAATTAGTCTTTTTTTATAATATAAACTTGCTAAATAATTAGAATAAGCTTATAATAAAATTGTAGATTAATATTAAATTATTTATTCTATATAGAAAGAAATGGAGATGTAAGAATGGACAATGTAGCCACTGTCATCTTATTTCTATTTCTTGGTGTAATTATCGGTATAGTATTAACATTAGTGTTTAATAAAATTAAAGGTGTTAGTGCTCAAAGTAATGCTAATAAATTATTAGAAAATGCTAAAAAAGAAGCAGAAAAACATAAAAGAGATGCTTTGTTAGAATTAAAAGAGGAATCTTATAAATTAAAACAACAAACAACTCAAGAAATTAAAGAGAAAAAAGAAGAAATAAAAGAAAGCGAAGATAGATTACTTGCGCGTGAAAATAACTTGGATAAAAGAGAAGAAATGTTACAAAAACGTGACAATTCTTTAGAAGAAAAAGAAAATAATTTAAAGGCTTTACAAGCTAATTTACAAGAAAAAGAAGATAAGATCGACAAATTATTAAAAGAAGAAGTAGAAGCTTTAGAAAAAATATCAGGACTTAGCAAAGAAAAAGCTCATGATTTAATTATGGCTAAAGTTGAATCAAATATGGCTTTAGAAATAGCTGAGTATATCAAAGATGAAGAAGCAAAAGCTAAACTAGAAGCAAATGACAAAGCTAAACAATTAATTGTTAATAGCATGGAAAGATACGCTGATAGTGTTGTAGCAACTAATACAGTATCTACTATTGATTTACCAAATGATGAAATAAAAGGTAGATTAATTGGTAGAGAAGGAAGAAATATTAGAACTTTTGAATCTGTAACTGGAGTAGATTTACTTATAGATGATACTCCTGAAACAATAGTTATATCATCATTTGATCCACTAAGAAGAGAAATAGCAAAAATAACTATTGAAACATTAATTAAAGATGGAAGAATCCATCCAAGTAGAATTGAAGAAGTTTATGATAAAACTTGTAAAGATGTTAATAGTAGAATAACTGAAATTGGTAATAATGCAATTACAGAATTAGGTATTACTAAAATGGATCCAGAATTAATTAACATCATTGGTAAATTGAATTTTAGAACTAGTTATGGTCAAAATGCATTAAAACATTCAATTGAAGTTGCTAACCTATGTGGTATTATGGCATCTGAACTAGGTGAAAATGTAACACTAGCAAAAAGAGCAGGACTTTTACATGATATTGGTAAAGCAATTGACTTTGAAGTTGAAGGAAGTCATGTTGAATTAGGAGTTCAAATAGCTAAAAAATATCATGAATCAGAAACTGTTATTGATGGCATTGCATCACACCATGGTGATGCTGATCCAAAAAGTGTAATAGCAATACTTGTAAGTATTGCAGATACCTTATCAGCAGCACGTCCTGGTGCTAGAAATGATTCATTAGAAAATTACATTAAACGTCTAGAACAATTAGAAGAAATTGGTAATTCATTTGATGGAGTAGAAAAAGCTTATGCAATGCAAGCTGGAAGAGAAATAAGAGTAATGGTTAAACCAAATGAAATTAATGATTCTGAAAGTTATAGAATAGCTCGTGAAATAAAAGATAAGATTGAAAATGAAATGCAATATCCAGGTACTATTAAAGTAACTGTAATAAGAGAAACTAGAGCTCAAGAAGAAGCAAAATAATGCTTCTTTTTTTATTTTAATTGTGCTATATTAATAATAGTAGAGGAGAATAAAAATGGAAGGAAAAAATAAAACTGCACCAACATTATTTACGATAATAATAGTAATTACTTTATTACTCGGAATATTAGTTGGCTATTTTATTACAAGAAAAAATGACAAAAAAATTAATGTATCTTATACATTAGAGGAAGTTGAAGAAGATTATTATGAAGGGAATAAATTTAAAACATTAACAGTTAATGGACATAGTGTTATAGATAGCATAGAAAACTATGTTGGAGAAGAAAAAGGAATAAAAATAGCTTCATCTGATGAAATTGCAATTATTAGTTATAGTTATGCATCAGTTGATTATACTATGTATAGATTGTATATATTTGATAAAAATGGTAATGATATATCAAGTAATTTGAATTTAGAAGAATTAGCTCATGATAACAAAACAGATGAAAACTATTATTATGAAGGTAAATACACTTATAATGAATCATCAAAAACATTATCATACACTTTGGAATTAAGTTGCCATGAAAGTGGTGGATGTTATGATGATGGAAGCAAAGTTAGTCTTGCATATGAAGGTGAAGAATTAGTTGTATTTAATGGTAAAATTGATACTGAAAGAAAATATGAAATAACATATATTTCTGATGGAAAGTTTAGTTCACCTAAATTGGTTGATACTAAATCATTACCAGTAGTTAGTGGATATGAAAAAGAAGATAATAAAATAGTAAGTGAAACAGCAAGTGTAGATTTGAGCGTAATAGAAATACCAAAGTTAAAATCTGTCACTTATATGTTTGAAGATAGTTATTATACAGATGATTTTTCTAAGTGGAGATCTGTAGGTGAAGATGATAATTATATTATTATGATTAGCAAAATGATATACGGAATTGAGTATTTAGAAAGAAGTGGATTAAAAGAGGCGTTTAAAAGTAGTGGAATAGATTTTGGAAAAGAAGGCTATGTTAAGAATATAGATAATCAAGTGTTAAAAGAAGTTTTTAAATGCGATATATCTTCAATGAAGTGTTCTTCTCAAATTGATGCCATAAAAGAATTATCCGAAGTTGGAACAATAGTAAAAAACGCTAGCGGTAGGAGTATTTGTCTGAATTATGACGGAACATTAAGTTTGATAGAAGAGGGGGCAATGCTTGATTCTTTTCCTATAGTAATGAAAATATTGAAATCAAATATAGATAATATATAATATGATTTTTTCATAATTGGAATAACTACTTCTGGTGAAAGAGATTTGCTTAAAGTAAACCAATAAAAAATCGACATAATGTCGATTTTTTTATTCTTCTTTTTTATTTACTTCCATTATAACAGGTAAGATAATTGGTCTTCTTCCTGTTAAATCATTTATAAATGGAAGTAATTCTAATATTATTTGATTTTTTAAATCAGTATAATTATATATTGATGTTTTCAAAAAATTAGTAACTGTTTCTGATATCTTTTGTTCAATTTTAGCCATTAGTTCAGGATTTTCGTTTACTAGCACGAAACCTCTTGCGGTAACATTTGGTTTAATTAATAACTTTCTTGTTAATGTGTTAATATTTAATATTGCTATTAAGATACCATCTTGACTCATTAGTTTTCTGTCATTAATAACTATTGATCCAACATCACCAATTCTAGAGCCATCAACATATACATCTCCAGCATCTATAGTGCCATTTCTAAATACATTACCTTCAACCATAGATATAACATCCCCATTACTACATATAAATATGTTTTCTTCTGGTATATCACAAGTTTTAGCAATATCTGCATGTTGTTTTAACATTCTAAATTCACCATGCATTGGCATAAAATACTTAGGTTTAATAATTCTTAACATCCATTTTAATTCTTCTTCTTTAGCATGTCCAGAAGTATGTATATCACTAAATTCAGTATTAGTATATACTTTAACTCCCTTTAAATATAACTTGTTTATTACCCTGTTAATAGCTTCAGCATTACCAGGAATTGGACTAGATGAAAATATTACTAAATCATCTGGTAATAATGATATTTGTTTATGTGTACCATTAGCTATTCTAGATAAGGCTGCTAATGGTTCACCTTGAGTACCAGTACATAAAATACATATTTCATTTCTTTTTAATCCTTTAGCATCTTTAGCATCAATAAACTGAGTTTTATCTTCTAGTAAACCATTATTTAACGCTAAATCAATTGATGCTTCCATACTTCTTCCAAATGTAACAATCTTTCTATTATATTTTTTGCATGTTTCAGCAATATGTTTAATTCTGTAAATATTTGATGCAAAAGTTGCTATTATAACTCTTCCTATGTGTCTTCCTATCATATCATTTAATGTACCATCTACTACAGATTCACTATTAGAAAAACCACTAGATAATGCATTCGTTGAATCACTTAATAATAAAGTAACACCTTCAGCTCCTAATTTTGCCATTTTATGTATATCTGCTACTGGACCAATAGGAGTTAAATCAAATTTAAAATCTCCTGTTTCAAATATTGTTCCATTAGGAGTATGTACTACTATGGCAAAACTATCAGGTATAGAGTGAGTAGTATTAACGAACTCTACATCTATATTCTTAAAATCAACTTTTAAATCTTTATCAATTATTTGAATATTTTTATAATTAATATTTCTTTCATCTAATTTTTTATTTATTAAATCGGTAGCAATCTTTGGAGCATAAATAACTGGTATTTTTACTTGATTTAATAAAAATGGAATTCCTCCAATATGGTCTTCGTGACCATGCGTAATGAACAAAGCCTTTATCTTATGTTCATTTTGTTTTAAATAAGATATATCTTGGATAACATAATCAACACCTAGTAAACCGATTTCTGGAAACATTACTCCAGCATCAATTATTATTATTTCATCACCATGGGTAATAACATACATGTTTTTACCAACTTCACCAAGACCACCTAAAGCAACTATGTTAGTTGCAATTGCATCTTTCATAATTTCCCTCTTTCTAAATAATAAAAAGTTTTTTAACTGTTATTGATTATATCAAATAATCATTTATTTGTCTATATTGAATTATATTATGTAAAATAATAAATATTTAGGTAAAAAGTAGTAAATATGTGTAAAATTTGATATTATTAAGTGGGTGATATTATGGGTTTTTTTAATAAACTTAAAAATATTATTTCTAAAAAAGAAGAAAGTAATAATATTGAAGTAGAAAATTATGATAAAGGTCTTAAAAAAACTAGAGATGAATTTGTATCTAAGTTAAACATATTAGGTATTAAATATACTAAAGTATCTGAAGAATATTTTGAAGAATTAGAAAGTTTATTAATAATGGCTGATATTGGTGTAAATACTGTTATGAAGTTTATGGATAAACTAAGAGATAGAGTAAAACATGAACATATTGAAGATACGGCATATTTAAAAGAAGTAATAGTAGATGAATTATTAATAATATATGTTGAAGGAGAAAGTTTATCTGATAAGATTAATATAAATGAAGATGGACCTACTGTAATACTTATGGTTGGAGTAAATGGAGTTGGTAAAACTACTACTATAGCCAAACTTGCTTATAAGTATAAAAACGAAGGCAAAAAAGTTATGATGATTGCAGCAGATACATTTAGAGCAGGAGCTGTAGATCAATTAAAGATTTGGGCAGAAAGAACAGATTCTTTATTTTATGGAAAAGAGGAAAGTGATCCTGCATCTGTAGTATATGATGGCTTAGTTAAAGCAAAAGAAGATGGTGTAGATATAGTATTAATTGATACAGCTGGTAGACTACATAATAAAGAAAATTTAATGAAAGAATTAGAAAAGATAAATAAAGTAATTGGTACACATATAGAAGGGGCACCACATGAAACATTGCTTGTAATTGATGCTCAAACTGGACAAAATGGAATAATGCAAGCAAAAGCATTTAAAGAGATAACAAATATTACAGGAATAGTTTTAACAAAATTAGATGGTACTGCTAAAGGTGGAATAGTGCTTGCAATTAAAGAAGAAGTTAACTTACCAGTTAAATTTGTTGGATTGGGTGAAAAAATGACTGATTTAACTTCATTTGATATTGAAAATTATATATATGGATTATTTAAAGATATAATTGAATAGGGGATAATAATGGAAAAATTTATTTATTATAATGAATTATATTTGATATATAAAGGATTGTTAAAAAATGAAGCAAGCGATATATTTGATCTTTATTATGGAGATAATTTAACAATGCAAGAAATTGCAGATTTAAAAAAAATTTCTAAAGCAAGAGTAGGAGTAATAATTAAAAATACTTGTAAGAAATTAGATTTATATGAAAGTAAGTTAGGTATATATAGTAAAAATAAAAGATTAGAAAAATTAATTGATAATAATGATATAAATAATATTAAAGATGAAATAAAAGAAATATTGAAAGGAGAATAATATGTTTGAATATATGGGTGATAGATTATCTAATGCTATAAAAAACATTAGAGGCATGGGTAAAATTACTGAAGATAATATTAACGATGCAATGCGTGAAATAAGAATGGCTTTATTAGAAGCAGATGTTAATTATAATGTAGTAAAAGAATTTACTCAAAACGTTAAAGAAAAAGCATTAGGTAGTGAAGTTGAAAAAAGCTTAAAACCAGATGAACTATTTATTAAAATAGTTAAAGATGAATTAGTAAGTTTACTTGGCGGTGAATATGCACCACTAGATACTTCTAAAAAATTTGAAGTAATTATGTTATGTGGATTACAAGGTAGTGGTAAAACTACTACAGCTGGAAAATTAGCTAATTTATTAAAAAATAAATTAAATAGAAAACCTATGTTAATTGCAGGAGATATATATAGACCAGCAGCAATTAATCAATTAGAAGAAATTGGATCTTCTTTGGGTATCTATGTATTTACTGAAAAAGATAAAGATGTACTTACTATAGTAAATGATGGAATAAAATATGCTAAAGATAATAATTATGATTATGTAATTATAGATACAGCAGGTAGATTACAAATAGATGAAACATTAATGGAT
>JAEEGL016783733.1_pt1 | contig 12296 bp, 13 predicted proteins | sample 9134231 | NCBI WGS metagenome assembly JAEEGL01 (sample SAMN16246548, study PRJNA631951) | gut metagenome | biome: gut microbiome; feature: rumen; material: fiber-attached | host: Bos | place: Iran: Karaj | collected 2018-10 | reverse complement strand
GGGGGGGGGGGGGGGGGGGGGGGGGGGGGGGGGGGGGGGGGGGGGGGGGGGGGGGGGGGGGGGGGGGGGGGGGGGGGGGGGGGGGGGGGGGGGGTGGGGGGGGGGTCGGGGGGGGGGGGGGGGGGGGAGGGGCGGGGAGGGGGGGGGGGGGTGGGGGGGGGGGGATGCCGTGACGGTGGAACAGGCGTCGGCGGAGGCCAGCCGCGCGCCGGAAGGTGTCTGGGATGTGGCCCTGTTTTTCCGGGTGTGGCCGCATCTGGGGGATGGAGAGGCGGCGGCGGCCCGTGCGCGGCGGTGGCTGGCGCCGGGCGGGCGGCTGGTGGTCGCGAATCTGCAGGGGAGCGCGGAGCTGGATGCGATGCACGCGCGGTGCGGCGCGGCGGGGGTGTCCCGCCGGATGCCCCCGGCGGGAGAATTGGCGGAGTGGCTGGAGGCACGGGGGTGGCGGGTCGTGGTGGCGAAGGAGTCCGCGGATGATTATTGGGTGGAGGCCCTGGGGCGGGCGTGAGCGGGGCGCACCGTGGCCCGGGGGTTGCAGGGGGAAGGGGGGTGTGGTAAAAAGAGCGGGAATCAATTTGGAGACACTGTAAATGAAAAGAAATTTGAAATCGTGGATTCTTGCGGCGGTGGTTGTTTGCTTGCTGACGGCCTGGGCGGGGGCGGACGGGATGCAGAAGCTGGAGTCGTCGTGGCTGGACGAGGCGGGGTACGACGCGGAGACGGGGACACTGACGATCCGGATGAAGAACAGTTCCGACGTGTACGAGTACGAAGGGGTGCCGGAGGAGGTTTACAAGGCCTTCCTGGCGGCGGAGTCCAAGGGGGGCTTTTTCGCGACGGAAATCCAGGACAAGTATCCGACCGTCCGGCGCTGAGCGGGGCTTGTTCCGGCGCCGGGCGCAAAAAAGCCCCGCCGGGACGGCGGGGCGGAAGGCAAGGGGAGCTCAGGCGAGGGGGGGAAAATCGAAATGGGTTTCAAGGAGTTCGACGACGCGGTCGGCCTTGGCAGCCTCGTCGGGGCCTTCGACTTCGACGCGGACGACGTTGCCCTGGGTCATTTCGAGGGAGAGGAGCTGCAGGACGGAGCTGACATCGCAGACGCCGTTGCTGTTGGAAAGGCGGATCGTGCCCGGGTAGCCGAGGAACTCCTTGACGATGACGGCGGAGGGGCGGCAGTGGATGCCCTGGGCGTTGGCTATGGTTGCAGTTCTTGTTTGCATGGTTGGGGTGAATTTCGCGACACGAAAACACAATCGGGGGTGAATGTCCAGAGGAAACTGGAAAAAATGAAGGGGGCTCCACGGCCCGGCACGGCGGGCCGTGCAAGACTCGGGCGGGGTGGGGAACTGGGGGGGAGAGGGGGGGGCAAAGGGGCGGGAACAAAAAAACTCCGCCGCGTCGGGCGGCGGAGCGGGAGGGGGGGCGGGTCAGCCTTCGACGAGTTCCTCGGCGATTTCGCGCGCGGCCTCGATGGCCATGTCGCGGCGTTCGGCGGAATCGAAGTGGCGCTCGGCATCCTGGCCGTCGGCCCAGGCGATGCGGACGTCGTCGACGCCGATGTAGGCGAAGATGGCGCGGATGGCCGGGGTGAGGCCGTCGGCGGGATCGTCTTCCTTGTACACGGAATCGGAGGAGACGAGCAGGACGACGGTGCGGATGTGGTGGGTGGGCTGGGGACCCTCGGGCCCCATGCGGAAGAGCTTGCCGGGGACGACGACCTGGTCGAGCCAGGCCTTGAGGATGGCGGGCATGGAGTTGATCCAGACGGGGACGGTGATGACGACGACGTCGGCGTCGGTCATGGCGTCCGCGTTGTTGTTGGAGTAGTTGGCGGCGTTTTCTTCCGCCTTGGAGGGGATGTAGGCGGCATCGATGACGGGGCGCCAGAAGTAGTTGAGGGCGTCGGCGCTGACGAACGGGGGCTTGTTCTGGTAGAGGTCGACGTTGTTGACGACGACGTCGGGATCCTTCTCCATGAGGGTGGAGAAGAACTCGAGGGCGAGCTTCTTGGAAACCGAAGTTTCCGAGGGCTTCGGGTTGGCGATGAGGTGCAATACATTCATTTTGGAAAGTCTCCTTTCAGGGGGGTGCAACAAACGTTTTTTCTTTCTGCCACAGGGCGGACGGAAAGGCAACGCCAAAATGCTTTCCGGCAAATGCCCGCGGGGGGCGGGCAAGCTCAGGGCCGTCCCCCGGCATCATGGGGGCGGGCGACAGCCATGCGACCGGGCGAAGGATGGCTCCGCGCCTTGGCCCCGGTTCACAGGCCGGGGATTTTGTTTTCCTCGGCCATGGAGCGGATTTTTTCGCAGATGAGGGAGGCGAGGAGGGGGAGGCCCTTCTCGTCGGTCCAGTGGATGCCGTCCGCCATGAAATAGCCCTTGTCGTATTCGGGGCCGGCCAGCATGGCGGCGAGGTCGAGGAGTTCGGCGCCTTCTTCCTCGGCCACCTGGCGGGTAACCCCGACGTATTGGTCATGGAGCTTCTCGGCTTCCTCCGTGGAGCGGGAGTGCTGGGTCTGGACGAGCACGTGGGTCAGGGCGCGCCTCGGGGCGGTCAGCACAAGCGGAATGGCGCCGTTGGCCCGCACGTCGGCGATGAGGCGCCGCAGGGTGTCGGCGTATTCGACCGGCGGCACGCGCAGGACACGCCAGTCGTGGGCGGAGCGCCCCGCGCGGCCTTCGCGCATGCGGGAAATGGCCTTGGAGAGCGCGGTGTAGATGCGTTTTTTCCGGAAGGCCTCGAGGTTCCTGGCGGCGATGGGCCCCATCCGCGAGGCCATGCGCTGGCGGTCGGTGCGCCGATGTTGGGTCCAGTGGTCGTTCCAGCCGAAATAGAGCGTTACGACATTGGCCCCGAGACGGGCACCCCAGCGCTCGTACACGGCGAGGCCCTGCGCGCTTGAATAACCGTAGACACCAAGATTGATGGCCTCCCATTCGCGTCCTCCCGGCGGATTCTCCTTCAGGCAGGCGTCCACCAATTCGCTGTACGGCGGATGGCCCTGCGCGGTGCACGAGTCGCCCAGCGAAACCACCCGCAGCACGCCTTCCGGCTTGGGCACCGCGAACTCGTGCGTGCGGAACCCGTGGCTGTTGATGGGGAATCCGTCCCACTCGACCCCCGGTTTGAAGGCGAACAGCAACTCCGGGTCGTGCACCACGCTGTCGCTCTCGGGGATGGGCCGGTCCGCGTCTTGGCCTGCCACGATGATGGGGGCGGGGTTGGAGGCCGGCTCCAGGCCGTACAGCGCAAGCACCACCTCAAGGGCGGCAAAGAGGCAGAAAGTCGGCAGGACCGCCAGGCACGCGTTGCGGAAGATGGCGGTTTCGGCCAATCCCCGGGCGGCCGGATCCTTCCTGCGCAGGAGCCACCGCAACCCCGTGCGGGAGGCCCACAGGACAAGGACACACACGAGCGCGGGCTTCCAGTGGGCGGAAAAGCGATCGCCGATGGCCAGCGGATTGTAGAACCATGCCAGCACCAGGACGGCCAGCGCAACGGCCAGTGCGATGTCCAGCAGGCACAGCAACGCGATGGCCGGACGGAAACGGGACGGGGCGGATTCGTGGATGTCGTTCATGCAAAACCTCTTTGTCGGGACTGCACCCATTCAAGCATACGGGAAACCCGAAGTCGAGCTGGAGTGGAGGGGCGTTCCACTCCATCGGGAATTGCAACGCCCATGGCCTCCGCCCGGCCGTTCCAAGGAACAGGACGCAGCGGAGACCTGATTGGACCGGACGGCCCGGGCTCAGAAAATCGTGTAGATGAACGGTGCGGAGCTCTGGCTGACGACGATCACCAGCGCCACCAGCAACAGCAGCACCACCAGCGGGATGATCCACCAAATCTTGTGGCGCTTCGCCAGTCCGAACAGTTCTCCAAACAGGCGTCCGAGGTGTCTCAGGAATCTCATGGGGTTTTCTCCAGTGTCTCGAAATCGGGGGGGCTCTCGCCTAGAAAACTAGATATCTAGGAATCCAGGTTCCTAGTCCAGCACGTAGTCCTTCTTCCACTCCTTGGTTTCCTTCCACTCGGGCTGGTTTTCCTTGAGGAGGATGCAGCCGCCGAGGACGAGGGCGTCCATCTCGGTGCGCATGAAGCAGCGGTAGGCGTCCTCGGGCGTGCAGACGATCGGCTCGCCGCGGACGTTGAACGACGTGTTGATCACGATGCCGTAGCCGGTCATCGACTCGAATTCCTTCAGGATCGCGTAGTAATCCGGATTCGTCTCCGCCGTCACCGACTGCACCCGCGCGGAGTTGTCCACGTGCGTGATGGCCGGGACGTCGCTGCGCAGCAGGTGGAGTCGTTCCATCATGGGCAGGTCCTCGACGTTGGCGGGCGGCGCCTTGAGGCGGTCCTTGCGGACCTGCGCGACGAGGAGCATGTAGGGCGAGGTGCCTTCCATCTCGAAGAAGTCCCCCACCCGCTCCTCCAGCACCGACGGCGCGAACGGGCGGAACGATTCGCGGTACTTGATCTTCAGGTTCATGATCGACTGCATCTTGGGCGAGCGCGCGTCGCCGAGGATCGACCGGTTGCCGAGCGCGCGCGGACCGAACTCCATGCGCCCTTGCAGGCAGCCGACGACCTTCTCGCCGGCGATGAGCTGGGCGATGCGCCTGGCGCGTTCGCCGCGCTCGCCGTGGTACTCGTAGACGTAGCCCTTGGCGTCGAGGTAGGCGCGGATTTCGCCGTCGTCGAACTTCGGCCCGAGGTAGGCGCCCTGCATGGCGTCGTGGACGCCATCGGCCTTGCGCGGGTTGCCCTTGGCGTTGTGCCAGACGGCCAGCGCCGCGCCGAGCGCCCCGCCCGCGTCGCCGCTGGCGGGCTGGATCCAGAGATGGTCGAAGACCTTCTCGCGCAGGAGCCGCCCGTTCGCGACGCAGTTGAGCGCCACGCCGCCGGCCATGCAGCAGCTGTCGCAGCCCGTGACCTCGCGCGCGTGCCGCGCCATCTTGAGGACGATGTCCTCGGTGACGACCTGGATCGACGCGGCGAGGTCCATTTCGCGCTGCGTGATTTCGCTTTCCGGCTTGCGCGCGGGGCCGCCGAAGAGCTTGGCGAAGCGGTCGTTGGTCATGCGCAGGCCGTCCGCGTAGGAGAAGTAGCGCATGTCCATGCGGAAGGAGCCGTCGGGCTTGACGTCGACGAGGTTGTCGAGGATTTCCTTGACGTACTTCGGCTTCCCGTACGGCGCGAGCCCCATCAGCTTGTACTCGCCCGAGTTGACCTTGAACCCCGTGAAGTACGTGAACGCCGAATACAGCAGCCCGATCGAGTGCGGGAACCGCATCTCCTCCAGCAGCGTCAGCTTGTGGCCCTCGCCCAGGCCGACGGTCGTCGTCGCCCATTCCCCCACCCCGTCGAGGGTCAGCACCGCGGCCTTCTGGAACGGCGACGGATAGAACGCGCTCGCCGCGTGCGACTCGTGGTGCTCGGGGAAATAGAAATCCTCCTCGACCTTCACGCCGAGGCGGTCGAGCTCCTCCTCGATGTGCATCGGGATCCAGAGCTTCTCCTTCATCCAGACGGGGATCGCGGCCATGAACGACCGCCACCCGCCGGGCGCCGTCCCCATGTACGTCTCCAGGAGCCGCCCGAACTTGAGCGACGGCTTGTCGTAGAACGCGACCGCGCCGAGCGAGCCGCCGCGGCCGATCCCGCCCTCCGCCAGGCAGTACTCCACCGCGTGGCGGGGGAAGCCCGGATCGTGCTTCTTGCGCGAAAAACGCTCCTCCTGGGCGGCGGCGACGATTTTCCCGTCGCGGACGAGGCAGGCGGCCGAGTCGTGGTAGTAGGCGCTGATTCCGAGGATGTCCATCTCAATACCCCTTCTGGTAGCGGGCCGCGGTGTCCCGGTTGTCGTGCTTGTTCCAGTACGTCGCCGCCTTCGGGTCGAAGCGCCGCCCCAGTGCGTCCTTTCCGGCGAGCAGCTGGCAGAGCCGCCCGAAGGAGAACACGATGAAGTAGATCGGCGTGAGCATCACCCACGTCACCGCGGTCCCGATCCCGACGACGAGCCCCTTCTCGACCGCCGCGAAGGCGCGCAGCACCGGCTTGCAGCCGAGGATGCCGAGCAGCAGCACCGCCGCGATGCCCCACACCACGTACGCGCCGACCGGCTTCCTGAGCCACCACCAGAACGCCGCCCCGATGCCGGCCATGACGACCAGCTGCACGACATACCCCGCCACCGACCGCCCCGCGGCCTTCTTCGGCGCCGGATTGCGCCAATCCCACACCACTTTGCTGACTTCTTCGGACATGCTCGTTCCCTTCTACATGAATTCCCGTTATTTTCCCGACCCCCTCCCCCCTTGTCAAGGCGCGACTTCGGGGTGTTTCGATTCGGGATTGACACGCGGGGCTTGCTGGAGTACACGCAAAGAAAAAGGATTCACCAAAGAAAGGACTGATGGATGAAGGCAATTGCAATATTGCTTGTGGCGATTATGGCACTGTTCGCAGTGGCTCCCGGTGCGATGGCGCGCGAGAACGGCGGACTGGTCGGTGGCATCATCGGCTGCTGCTTCGGCGTGCGGTCGGCGGCGGCTTACAACGACGGCAAGGATCTGCACTGGCGCGAATGGGGCCGGATCATTCCTTTGGCCGAAATCGTGTTCGTGGTTTGGGACGCGGTGGACGGCATGAACGGTTTGACGACCGCGGACTTCGCCTCGCAGTACGGCTCGAACTATTATTGAGAGTTTTATTCATTCAAACCAAAGAAAGGATGAAGTGATGAAATTTGTTGCAATGATGCTGGTTGTCCTGTTGGCGTTCTTCGCAGTCGTTCCGGCCGGCACGGCCGCCCCGAGGGAAGCCGGAGGCATCGAAGGCCTCTTGATCGGTTGCTGCTTCGGCATCCGTTCCGCCGCCGCCCACAACGACGGCAAGAATTTGCACTGGCGGGAATGGATCCGCATCATCCCTCTGGCGAACATCGTCGGGGCCATCTTCGACGCGGTGGACGGGATGAACGGCATGACGACCAAGGATTTTGCCAACCAGTACGGTTCCAACTACTATTGAGCCTGCCGGCGGGCGCTTTCCGCGGGAACAAGCGGAAAGGGGCCCAAGCCAAGGCAAAACGAAACCCCGGGATTCCGGGGTTTCGTGTTTTCGGGGGGCGCCGCGGAAGAGATGCATTGGAATCGGGCGCGGGATGTGGTAGATGGGGGGAGTAGAAGGAAAGGGAAAGAAGATGGAACACAAGTGGCTTGGAATCGGTTTGCTGGCGATGGGGGTGGCGGGGTTGTTTTCGATTGTGGGAGTCCCGCCGGCGGGGAGGAATGCTCCGGGGGCCGGATGCGGGGTGGCGGGGGCGGTACGGGAGCTGCCGAAGGCGGGGAGTGAAGGGGGCTTGGGGGTGTACGATGCACTGGGGATGCGGCGGGCGGCCCGGAACTTCGTTGCGGGCGGAAAACTGTCGGACGAGGTGTTGGGCCGGATTCTTTGGGCGGCGTCTGGGGTGAACAGGAAGGACGGGCGGCTGACCATCCCGACGGCGCTGGATTCGCGGGATTTGAGGGTGTTCGTGCTGGACCGGGAAGGGGTGTGGCTGTATCTGCCGGAGGAGAATGCGCTGCGGCTCAGGAAGGCGGGGGATTGGCGGGCGGCGAGCGGGAAGCAGGGGTTCGCGGGGAAGGCGGCGGTGAATCTGGTGTATGCGGTGGACACGGCAATACAGGCGGGGAAGGGCGTGCCCGGGGAGGCCATCGTGCGGAATGGGGCGTTCGAGGCGGGGTGCGCGGCGCAGGGGGTGGCGCTGGCGTGCGCGGCGGAAGGTCTCAAGAACGTGGTGCGCGGGTCGTGGCCGGCGGAGGAGCTGGCGGAGGCGCTGGAGTTGCCGGAGGGGTGGTGCATCGTGATGGCGCAATCGGTCGGGAAGTAGGGGCGGGGTGCCGCGGGCCCGGGTCGCCGAAAGTGAGGTTGGAATGGAAGCGAGGTTGAGGATTCTGCATTTCGGGGATGTGCACCTGCCGTTCCCGGAGGGGGCGCTGAGGGATCCGGCGGTGCTGCACCCGAAGCGCGTGATTGCGCTGGTGAATTTCGCGATGCGGCGCAAGAACAAGTATTCGGAGGCGATGCAAAAGCTGGACGGGTTGTGCGAGTTCCTGCGCCGGGAGCCGGTGGACTGGGTGCTGTACACGGGGGACACGCTGAACCAGGGGCTGGAAAAGGAATACATGGATGCGGCGGAGCCGCTGTCCCGCGCGCTGGGAATGGCGCGCAGGGGGGCGTTGGCGGTGCCGGGGAACCATGATTTGTACACGGGGGCGTCCGTGGGGCATTACCGGCGCTTGTTTGCACCGAGGCTTCCGGCGGGGGACGGGGCGGGAGGGGGTGGGACGGGGGAGTATCCGAAGGTGCTGTTCATGGGGGAGGATGCGGTGGCCATCGGGTTGAATTCGGCGGTGCCGCATTTCGCGTTCTGGGATTCGAGCGGGATGCTGGAAAAGGGGGAGCTGGAGGCGCTGGGACGGTTGCTGGATTCGCCGGAGGTGGCGCGGCGGAAGTGGGTGTTCGTGATGACGCACTATCCGTTCCTGGACACGGACCGCCTGCACGGGTTGCGGAACACGGAGCCTTTCTGGAAGTTGCTGGAAGGGCGCAGGAACGTGGTCTTGCTGCACGGGCACAACCACCGCAACTATGTCGCGAAAGGGCCGGGCGGAATTCCGGTGTTCTGCTGCGGGAGCCTGAGCAAGCGCGGGGCGGAAGCGTTCTGGCTGTTCGAGCCGTTCGCGGGAGCGCTGAATGCGCGGAGGGGGGTGTGGAGGAATGCCCGCTTCAGCTTGGATCCGGTGGGAAGCGGGGAATAAAACGGGGGGCGAGAGGGAGGGGGAGGGGGGACGGACGGGACAACCGGGACGGGCGGGACAACCAGGACAAGCGGGAGGGTTGGGACAGCCAACCTGTGGGGCGAAAGGGCCGGATTTTCCAGGAGGCCCGGTGGTCAGTTGACTTCGGTTTCGCGCGGGGAGGAGGGGGTGGCGAGGTTGATGACCGAGCCTTCGGGGGTGATGGTTTGCCAGACGATGCGTTCGCCGGCGGTGCGGATGTTGGTGTCCTCGTAGGAATTGTCGGAAAGGCGGAAGGTGATGTTGTCGGAGAGGTCGAGGGCGACGGCTTCGGCGTCCCAGTTGTCGATGTAGCTGCTCCAGGCGATGATGCCGTCGGCCACCTGCGGGGCGAGGTCGTCCCAGGCGTTGGAGGTCAGCTTGATGGTGCGGCGGTTGTGGTAGTAGTAGATTTCGAGGTCGCCGTCGTCGTCCACGCCCTGCCAGACGACGTGGCCGTTCCAGATGCAAGGCGCGGCGTTGTCGGTGGAGCCGGTGCTGATTTTGGAGATGGTGCCGCCCTCGGAGAGGAAAATTTCGGCGTTGACGGTGGGATAGGCGACCCAGGCGATGGTGCCTTCCCAGATGACGGGCGACATGTCGTCGAAGTTGTTCTGGGTGACGGCGGTGGTTTCGCCGGAGGAGAAGTCGTGGAGGTAGATTTCGTAGTCGTGGCCGTCCCAGGCCTGGAAGACGAGTTGGTCGCCGTGGAGGGCGGGGTTCTGGACGTAGAAGTAGTTGGTGGTGATTTGGGTGAGTTTGTCGGACCCGCGCGTCCAGCCGACCATTTCGTAGCCGTAGGGCCAGGTGCGGGAGCAGAGGAAGGCGACGGCGGTGTCGGAGACGACGGGGAAGGAGTAGTCGTGGTTGCCGGGGGTGACGCGGCGGATGGAGCCGTCGGGCTCGCAGAGGATGATGTCGGGGGTCATGCCCGTGGACGCGGCATCTTCGACCATGGCGGAGCGGTCGGGGACGCGGGCGGGCGGGGCGTCGGGATCGGCCCCTTCGGCGGGGGGGGCTTCGGTGGTGGGGAGGGTGTGGCCGAAGAGGGAGGGATAGTCGTTTTCGAGGGCGGCCATGTCGTCGGTCTTCGGCGGGATGGAAAGCTGGAAGGGGATGCCGGATACGTCGGTCATGGGGCAGACGGCGGTGAAGGCGATGGTGTCGCCGTGCACGACGGGGCGGGAGGCGGTTCCGGCGACGCGGGGATCGTCCCCGGTGCGGTTGGAGAGGGTGCCGTCCTTCCAGGAGTAGATGTCGGTGGGGGTGCGCCCGAACCCGTCCGGGGTGTCGCCGGACTGCTGCCAGACGACGAGGCCGGTGGAGGAGATGTCGGGGAGCCGCGCGAGGACGTTGGATGCCGAAATGGCGGCGACGGTGAAGTCGCGCGCGGAGGAGCTTGCTGCGGCAAAGGAGAGTGCGGCGGCAACGAGGGCCGCGAGGGGGAGGGGGCGTTTCATCGGTCGGTCATGCGTCGGTTGCGGCGGGCTGCTGTGCCTGTTCCTGTTCGCGGCGGGCCTTCTCGGCTTCCTGTTCGGCCTTGATGCGCTCGCGTTCCTGTTCCTCGGCGATGGAACCGGGGGTGGGGACGCCGAGGGAGCCGAACGGCCAATCGGGGCCTTCCATGTGTTCCTTGCTCCAGTGCCCGGCGGAAGAGGTGTCCTTGACGGAGAAGGCGAGCTGCCAGGGGAGTTCGCCGGTGTAGAAGGCCTTCTGGGCGGCGAGGTCGCGGCAGACGCGTTCGAGGGTCTTGAGGAGGGCGTTGTTCTGGCGGCGGTTCTGGTCGGAGTGGAGGCGGACGATTTTCTGCTCGACCTTGAGGGTGTGGTGGTCGATGAGGTCCACGTACTCGGTGGCCCACCAGTTGTCGTTCATTTTGCCCCAGGGCATCTCCTTGATGTAGCCGCCGTACTTGTCGCGGAAGATGGCGCGGGCTACGGCGGCGGAGTCGCGGCAGAGGGTTTCGACATGGCCGGCGGAACGGATGTCGGGGCAGATGAACATCCAGTCGCTGTTGCCGCTGTCGCCGGACATGGAGCCGCGGATGAGGACGGTCTGGAGGGCGTTCTTGATGTTGGGCGGGGCGACCTCGCCGGGCTCGGGGAAGACGACGGCGTAGTAGAGGGGGGCCTCGACGATGCGCTGGGCGAGGCCGAGGATGCTGCCGTTGAGGAGTTCGAAGAGGAGGGCCATGTGGGCTTCGGCCTTGTCCTGTTCGCAAAACACCACGATGTCGCGGCCGAGCAGGTGGACGAGGGAATTGCCGAAGTTCCAGAGGGACGGATCGAATTCCTGGGCGAGGTAGCCGGTGGCGTGGAAGCCGAGGCGTTCGCTCTTGGGGTCGGGGAAGCCGCCGATGGCGTAGATGGCGGGGTCGAGGATGTCGTCGCCGGACTTGCGGTAGGTGACGATCATGGCGGCGACGTTGCCGAGGCGCAGGTTGGCGTCGGTGGCCATGCCGAGGTCCACGACGGATTTGAGCTGTTCGACGAGGTCGGGGTTGTCGCCGAAAAGCGAGCGGAGGTAGTTGTCGGAGAGGACGTCTTCGGCGGGGGCGCCTTCGACGGTTTCGCCGGAATCGAGGAGGTAGCGGATGTGGCGGTAGCCGCCCGCGCCGGTCCGGTAGAGGTCCCAGACGCGATAGCCCGCGAACCCGGCGGCGACAAGAACCGCCAAGAGGCAAAACATCAAACTGCGAATCAAGATTCTACGCATGGCACCCTACTCCTGCAAACCATGGTGGAGCATAAGCCAAAAGCGGAAGGCAAGGCAAGTGAAAACCGGGGGAAGAACGGGAAATCGGCGGAAGGGGGGCGGGGGAAAGACGCGGGTGGTGTCCATGGTGGGGATTGTCTTGTGTTTTTGAAGGAAAGGCATGTGTTTTCTATAATCTCACTCAATGGGGCGAGGGGGGGGGGTGGGTGTCGCGTGGCCAGGCGGGGGAGGTCGTCGAACAGGTTGAGGGACTTCAAGGCCTCCGTGGAGTTGCGGGCGGGGGCCTTGGATTCCGCCGACCGGGCGGGCAGTGGAGATGTGGGTGGATTGTTTCTGGGGAAGCGGGCGGGCCGCCCTCGTTTCGACAGGGAATCGCCGGTTCTCCGGAGGCGCGTCTCAAATCAGCGACCGGAGCGCGCGGAGGGAGCGGCGGAGGATGGGGAGGAGGGTCAGGAGCCAGAGGAGGGCGACGAGGGGGAGGAAAGCGGCGTTGTAGGGGAAGGGAGGAAGAGTGGGGAGGTTCCGGACGAGGAGGAGGTAGATGGCCGGGGCGAAGGGGTTGTGGGCGAGGAGCAGGAAGGAGACCATGCGGGCGCCGAGGTTCGCGGAGTCGGGGGTGGTGTCCAGGATCCCCATCAGGACGGGGCAGAGGAGGAACCAGACGAGGTACACCGCCCCCAGCCGGAGGTAGGCGTGCAGGGTCCGGCCGGAACAGGCGGAGCACGCGAT
>JAEEGL016161624.1_pt1 | contig 12296 bp, 8 predicted proteins | sample 9134231 | NCBI WGS metagenome assembly JAEEGL01 (sample SAMN16246548, study PRJNA631951) | gut metagenome | biome: gut microbiome; feature: rumen; material: fiber-attached | host: Bos | place: Iran: Karaj | collected 2018-10 | reverse complement strand
TCAATGATCAGATTGATATCCAGATTAATCCTACATGAAAATTTGTAATCTGATGACCAAACGGAGATACATGAGTGACTGGAAGAAAGATAATTGTGGATACTTATGGTGGAAAATGAGCTCATTGATGAGGAGCCTTTTCTGGTAAAGATCCTAGTAAAGTGGACCGTTCTGGTGCTTATATGGCTCGTTATATGGCAAAAAATTTGGTAGCTGCTGGAATTGCTGACAGAGTTTTAATTCAAGTTTCTTATGCTATTTGAATAGCTAGACCTCTTAGCGTATATGTAGATACTTATTGAACTTCGAAAGTCTCATTAACTGATGGAGAAATTGCTGAAAAAATCTGAGCATTATTTGATTTGAGACCTTATGCAATAGAAAAGAGATTTAATCTACGCTCCCCTATTTATGAAGAAACTGCAGCTTATGGTCATTTTGGTCGTGAATGTAAAGTGGTAGAAAAATATGGAAAGAATGTTAAATTATTTCCATGGGAAAAATTAGATTCAGTAAATTTATTGAAAAATGAGTTTTGAATTTAATTGATAACTATAATTCTAAACGTAAATTTTCTAATTTTTGTAAATTATTTAACAAATTATATACATAAATGTATCGTTGATATGTTTTGTTATTTTCGTCTAATTTGAGATATGTTTTGTAATTATCTAGACTATCTAGTGCATAAATTATATTATCATAATTATCATTATTTCCGTTTCTATACTGCATTATTATAGTATCCAAATAATTTTTACATAATTGAAAAATATGTATTATAAAATCATCTTCTGATGTAATATTATTTTCTTTAAAATATCTAACTCTTCAAATTTTTTTAAGTGATCAAAATTTTGGAAATTCCGGTACGTTGCTATTATTACCAATTTTTAGAACTTTTTCGAGTAAAGATTCACTTTTTTTTAATAAATTTCTACGTACATGAACTTCATTATTTTCCCCTGGAGTTTTTTCTTTTCTACTAGTTTTACTAACACTTATGGGAGATAAAGCGAGTAATGTATTAATACCTCATTGTGTTCACCTATAGTTTCTACCACATCAATCACAATGTGTAGTACTTCTTGCTTTGGGAAAATGTTTTACAAAATTCATATTGTTGTATGATTAAATTAAAAATAAATATTATGTATACATATATTATATTTATTTTACTTAAAATGTCAATCTTGAATTGTAGTATATATTGTGCATATATGGATTTGAGTTTCAGAATTATATTATAGGATTTAATAAATAATCCGCAAATCAGTTCTTTGTTTGTTTTTTGTCCAGATTTTTATATACTTAGTTTAGGTTTATTATAAATTCAACAACATGCACGTAATTCTAAATATTTCAGATTCTGATAAACATTTCTCTACGGCAATTGAAGAATATCAAAAACGTCTGTGAAAAGATGTAAATTTTGATACTTTGAAACTTTTTAAGGATGATAATCATCAATTAGTCATCCAAAAAGAAACTGAATCTGTAATCAAAACTATTGAAAAGAAATATCAGAATTATAAAAAAATTCTCCTGGTTAAGGAATGAAAACTTTTGGCTACGGAAGAACTTTGAAAAGAAATCAACTGACAAAACTGCGTATTTATTATTTGATGACCTTATGGATTGAATAGAGATGAGATGAAGAGTAAATTTTCAGATTTGAAAGAGATTTCTTTTGGAGCAATCACTATGCCTCATTGACTAGCTAAACTAGTTTTAATTGAGCAATTATATAGGTGCAAAACCATTCAGATTTGAAAAAGTTATCATTACTAAAATTCTATTAAATTTGATATATTAATAATTATGTGTATAATATAATATATTATTATATTTTTATTATTTTTGATGACTTGATTAGAAGGGAGTATTTATGCTACTAAATGAGGAAGTAATAAATATATTTCAGAACCTAATTCTGAATGATATATTTTTAAGTTTTTCAAATCAAAAAAAATACTTTCTATAGATCAACAAAAAAAATTAATTGCAAGGAAAATGGAATATTTTTGAGAATACATTCCTGAAACTTCATTATATGAAACCGGTGATTGAAAATATTATATTAAACAAAAGTATATAAAATGAAAAACATTGGCTGAAACTGATATCTCGAGTTTATCAGCGAGAACCTTATGAAAGCTTATTGATTTAATAAAAAAATATATACAGTATTTCAAAGAACAATGAGGAGTAATGGATACAACGGGGTACCAATTTTATAGGGGTGATGTAAGCAAATTAGAGAGAAGAATTAGAGAGTTTTTGGCAATAAATAAGAATTTTTTAACTTCAACTAATATAATAATATCTGACGATTGAAATGTGTATATGGTGGATATATGCGAAGGTTCAGGAAAACGTACTCTATGAAAAATAAAGAATTTTTGTGCAAAACCTTTTATTAAGAGAACTATTTCACAATTAGAAAAAACTTTACAAGAAAAAAAGTCCATATGAAAGTAAAGAAGGGGTTAAATATTAGTTATATCACATCTTTTTATAGAAAAAATTTTTAGTCTAGGATTTTCAAATGTTCAAAGATAAAATGCATCACATTTGCAAAATCTTCAGAGTCAAATTTTATTCAAAAAGGAATTTCTTTGAATATCAAAATATATACACATTCTCAGACAATAAATAAATTTAGAGATGAGTTTCCAGCTGGCAAATCTTCTAGATTTTGCACTGAGCTTGTTTTATATATCTGCTCGAGAATTAGATCTCAATTTCAAATATAAGCATCAATTAAAATTTTATTTTTTTGTAATTTTTGAAATAGATTATCATAATAATCTTTTATTGTATTATTCACATTCATTTGAGATGAAAATGTGTTTGTAGCAAAAAATTTAATTATAAAATATCATTTTTGTGTAGCTGTTTCATAAATATCGTTATATAAGTTTTTTATACCATCAAAACCATCAAATAAAGTTATTTTTGGTATATATGATAATTTATTGGAATATTGTTGTAATTCATTTTCTATTATTGAATAATTATCTTCTAACGATTGAAATTTTTCTTTTTTTTCTATTACATAATTTTTTAAAAGAGATAAATCTGGTATAAAAAATTGTTTAATTCAGTTTTTTTCACTAGTTAAAACTATACCCTTGTTTACCATTTGCATCAAAATCTTGTATACGTATGTTCTTTCCAGTTGTACATATTTTGCAATCGTTGATGCTGGCTTACTACCTAATTTATATAATGCTAAAAATATTTCAGATTCGTTTTCTGTAAATCACAATTGTTGAAAATATTGATAAAACTCCATATTTATATTTCAAGTGACACTAGGTAAAATCTATTATTATTCATAATATTTTTGTTGTGAAAATATTTTCACACTATTTTATTCATTTTATTGAAAAAAACAAATTAATTAATATAAATATCATATATAGAAATTTGACAAATTAAAAAAATGAATTATAATATATTATATCAAAGTTTTATTACTTAATTTAGGCTACATGGAATACACATCAAAAGAGGTTTACGAGTATGTAAGCAAAAAAAACAAACGATCCAATAGTGGATTGGAAAAAATGTCGCGCATCATGACAAGAATTCCCTATTTATCAATCTGACTTAGAATTTTATGATAAAGTTAGTCCTACTTTTGAAGTAAATGAATGATTCGCAAAAGAATTCTTAGAAAAAAACAGTGATGTAAAAGATAATTTTGAATATAAAGATTGAAAACTTAAAGCTAAATTACCAACTCCAACATTATGTCAAGAAGAAAGGGAGGCTCAAAGGTTCGCTTTTAGAAATGAGAATCATTTGTATAGGTGAAAATCTTCATTTTCTGGAAATAGTACTATTTCATCAATATCTCCTGATAAGGATTATATTGTTTATGAATACAAAAATTGGCTATCAGATAGCTGGACACCTGCAGAAATTTGAAAAGAGAGCTTAAATAAAAATGTATTTTTAAATATAGATGAGTTGCTACATAAAGTGCCAGTTTGGGATAGGTTTTGAAGTAATAATGAAAATTCTGATTATGTGCACATAACTGAAAATTCAAAGAATTGCTATATGTGTTTTGGTTCATCAACAATTGAAAATTGTCTTTATGTTACATATTGAAATTTTAGTAATAATTGTATAGATTGTTGGTTTATAGAAAATTCTGAACATTGTTTTGATTGTATTAGAGTTGATCATTGTTTTTCATTACAACATTCTGAATGATGTGGATGATGTTCAAATTCTCAATATCTATTCAATTGTACAAACTGTCATGATTGTTTTAATTGTTCTGATTTAAACAGTAAATCATATTGTATAAATAACAAACAATACACTAAAGAGGAATATTTGAAATTATTACCAGCATTGAAACCAATTTCTATAGAAAGAAAGCAATTATGACTCAAACAGGAAAATTCTGAAAATTCTTTTTGAAATAATCTATTTAATTGCAAAAATGCTGTATTTTTGTGAACATGATCAGAACTTGATAATGTAAAATATTCAAGTGTAGAACTTTCAGCTGATAATTGTTATGATACATTTACATCATGACATTCATGTATATATACTATTACATGAGCTTATTCATATTTTTCATGATGCTTAGTACTATCTATTAATATGAAGAATTCTCGATATTGTATAAATTGTTTTGATTGTTCCAATTGTTTTTGATGTGTTTGATTAAAAAATAAAAATTATTGTATATACAATAAGGAATATTCGAAAGAGGAGTATAACAAGATTATACCAGAAATTATTGCTCAGATGATGCGCGATAATCAACGATGAGAATTTTTTGATCCTAAATTATCATATTTTTGATATAACGAATCTATGGCCATGGATTATCATCCTCTTACAAAAGATGAGGCATTGAAAAGGTGATATAAGTGGAGTGATTATGAATTACCAGCTCCAAAAGTAGAAAAAACAGTTTTGTGAGAAAGTTTACCCAAAGTTTGATGCAAAACAATACAGGAGAGAAAGCCAGAATTCTTACAGAAACTTGTAAATTATGCTATAGTTTGTGAAGTAAGCAAAAAGCCTTTTAGAATTACAAAACAGGAGATTGACTTTTATGTTAAGCACAATATTCCACTGCCAACAAAACATCCAGATGTTAGACATCAAGAAAGATTTCTTAGGAAAGATTGAGTTACGATGTATTTAATACATTGTGATGAATGTGGAGAAGAAATGTTAAGTGTACATAAAAAAGAGCAATGAAAAAAGATATTGTGTGAAAAATGTTTTTATAAGGGAAAATAAATTAATTTATCAATTGTTTTCAACCCAAATGGAATACACATCAAAAGAGGTTTACGAGTATGTAAGCAAAAAAGCAAAAGATCCAATAGTAGAACGAAAAAAATGTCGTCTATCATGACAAGATTTCCCTATTTATCAATCAGATTTAGAATTTTATGATAAAGTAAGTCCAACTTTTGAAGTTGATGAAATTTATGCAAAAGAATTTTTTGAAAAGAATAATGATGTGAAAAATAGTTTTGAATATAAAAATGGTAAGTTAAAAGCAAAATTACCAACTCCAACACTCTGTCCTGAAGAGAGATGTAGAAGAAGGTATTTATTTAGAAATGAAAATAATCTATATAGAAGAAAAGATAATTTTTCAGGTAAGAATATAATAAGTATTTATTCTCCGGATAAACCATATAAAGTTTATGAAAGGGACATTTGGTGGTCAGATAAATGGAATGCTATGGATTATTGAATTGAAGTATGAGAAAATTTTTCTCAAAGTTTTTGAACGGTTGTTTTGAATACGCCAGTTATTAATAGCTTTATTGTTGATAGTAATAATGATTGAAATAGTGCGTATACAAATCATGTTTTAAATCCTAAAAATTCATATCTTTGCTTCAATTCGTTGAATATTGAAGATTGTATGTATATGCGAGAGTGAGAAAAATCAAAAAGATGTATAAATTGTGATTATGTAATTCGTTGTGAAAATTGCCATGATTGTGTTCAATGTTTTGATTGTTTTGATATGAAAAGCTGTCTATACTGTTATTGATGTTCATTTTGTGATAATTGTGAAAAATGTATAAATAGCCACAACTGTATTAATTGTTCAAATTTAGAAAATAAATCTTATTGTATTGAAAATAAACAATATTCTAAAGAAGAATTTGAAAAACTAGCAACTAATGTAAAAAGAAATTGAATGGAATTAAAATCTGTTGTTGGATGTTCTCAAAAGTCTTGTGAAAGATGTTATTGAAATGATTTAACAAATTGTTCAGATTGTCATTTCCTTACTGAATCCTATGATTGTAAAGATGTAAAATATTGTAATAGACAATTACAACTCCAGAATTGTATGGATTTGCAGGGTTCATATGAACAATTTACAATTGAGGGTATATCTACAGCTAATAGTTATCATTGATGATTTATGTCATATTGAAGCTGAAATAAAGAAAGCTGGTATTACATATATTGCTATGATTGTTCGAATATATTTGGTTGTGTATGATTAAAAAGAAAAGAATATTGTATTTATAATAAACAGTATACAAAGGAAGAATACAACAAAATAGTCCCTCAAATTATAGCAAAAATGATTCGCGATAAGGAGTGGTGAGAATTCTTTGATCCTCAGTTATCATACTATGGGTATAATGAATCTTTAGCAATGTCATATTATCCATTAACAAAACAAGAAGCATTAGCTAGATGATATAAACGAAGTGATTATGAATCTCCAATGCCACATGTAGAGAAAAATGTAAAATGAGAAGATTTACCAAAAGTATGATGTAATGTTATAAAGGATAAAAAACCAGAATTTTTAGAAAAAATTCTTAATTATGCAATAATTTGTGAAGTGAGTAAAAGACCTTTTAGGATAACAAAGCAGGAAATAGATTTTTATATAAAGTATAATATACCGCTTCCAACAAAACATCCAGACATAAGACACCAAGAAAGATTGGCTAGAAAAGATTGAGTTACGATGCATTTAATACATTGTGATGAATGTGGAGAAGAAATGTTGTCGGTACATTTACCATGAGATTGAAAGAAAATACTGTGTGAAAAGTGCTTTTATAAAAATAAGCAATTTACAATTGTAAATAAGTAACTATGGAATATACATCAAAGGAAGTATACGAATATATTTCAAAACAAACGAATGATCCGATTGTTGAGCGGAAGAAATGTCGTTTATCGTGACATGATTTCCCTATTTATCAATCAGATTTAGAATTTTATGATAAGGTAAGTCCAACTTTTGAAGTTGATGAAAACTATGCAAAAGAATTTTTTGAAAAGAATAGTGATGTGAAAGATCGTTTTGAATATAAAGATTGAAAATTAAAAGCAAAAATACCTACACCGACACTTTGTCCTGAAGAGAGGGAAGCTCAACGCTTTGTATTTAGAAACGAAAATCATTTATATAGATGAAAATGTGCATATTCGTGAAAAGATATTATTACAACAATATCTCCTGACAAAGATTATATTGTCTATAATGAAAAATTTCGATGGGAAGATGTTTGGACTCCAAAAAAAATAGAGAAAATCAATCTTAATAAAGGCTTTTTTGATACCATAAATGATATACTTCACAAAACGCCAGTATGGTGAAAATTCGTTCAAAGAAATGAAAATTCAGATTACGTAAATATAACTGGAAATTCAAAAGATAGTTATATGTGTTTTGCTTCATATGATTTAAATGAGTGTTATTATGTACAAGATTGAACATATAGTAATAATTGTGTAGATTGCTTTTTTTGTGACTATTGCGAAAATTGTTTCGATTGTGTAAAAATAAATCATTGTTATGGATTGTCTCATTGTGATAACTGTATAAATTGCTCAAGTTCATCGTATTTATATAATTGCACATGATGTCATGATTGTTTTAATTGTTCAAATTTAGATAATCAATCTTATTGTATTAATAATAAACAATATACACAAGATGAATATATAAAGTTATCAATATCGTTTAAACCGGATTTAACAGAAAGGAAAATAGTTTGATGTGATATAAAAAAATCTGAAAATTGTTTTTGAAATAATATCGTTGATTGTAAAAATTGTTATTTTATGTGAATGTGAACTGAATGTGAAAATATAAAATATACTTCTTATGAAATTCAATCTGAAGATTGTTATGATAGCTTTTGTAATTCAAAGCATTGTATCTATACTGTTTCATGCTGGAGTTCATATAATTGCTGATATATATTTTATGGAGATAGTTTAAAAAATTGTCGATATTGTTGAAATTGTAATGACTGTAGTAATTGTTTTTGATGTATTTGAATTAGAAAAAAAGAATATAATATTTTTAACAAACAGTATTCAAAAAAAGAATATAATCAAATGGTACCACAAATTATAGCACAAATGATTCGTGATAATCAATGGTGAGAATTTTTTGATCCACAGCTCTCATATTATTGATATAATGAAACTATGGCTATAGATTATCATCCACTTACAAAACAAGAAGCTTTGAAAAGATGATATAAACGAAATGATTATGAATCTCCAATGCCACATGTAGAGAAAAATGTAAAATGAGAAGATTTACCAAAGCTGTGATGTAGTATTATAAAAGAAAAAAAACCAGAATTTTTAGAAAAAATTCTTAATTATGCAATAATTTGTGAAGTAAGTAAAAGACCTTTTAGGATAACAAAACAGGAAATAGATTTTTATATCAAACATAATTTACCATTACCTACAAAACATCCAGATGTTAGACACCAAGAGAGATTTTCAAGAAAAGATCCAACAACTATGCATTTAATACACTGCGACGAATGTGGAGAAGAGATGTTAAGTGTACATAAAAAAGAACAATGAAAAAAGATATTATGTGAAAAATGTTTTTATAAAGAAATAAATTAGTTTATTACTTAAATTACCAATAATGGAATACACATCAAAAGAAGTTTATAAATATGTAAGCAAAAAAGCAAACGATCCAATAGTGGAGTGGAAGAAATGTCGTGTATCGTGACAAGATTTTCCTATTTATCAATCAGATTTAGTATTTTATGATAAAGTAAGTCCTGAATTTTGATGAGAAAAATTTAGTATACCGCTACCAGATATTTGTTATCAAGAAAGAGAAAGAAGAAGGCACTCTCGAAAAAATTTAAGGAAGCTCTATAGTAGAAAATGTAAAAGTTCAGGGAAACACATTTTATCTATATATTCTCCTGATAAACCTTATAATGTGTATGAAAATAATATATGGCGAAATATTTCATGAGATGATTCAAATTCCAAAAAAAGTTTTAAAAATGATGAAAGTTTATGAGTACAATTTACGGAGCTATTAAAACAAGTTCCTTTGATGAATTTAAATAGTGTGAATGTGGAAAATTCAGATTATAATAATATACTTTTGAATAGTAAAAATTGTTATTTATGTTTTTCTACTTGAGATTCTGAGGACTGTCTATATCAGACGTTGTCTGCCTGGGATAAAAATTGTGTAGATGGATATTGGGTATTAAATAGTGAAATTTGTTATGAAAATGTAGATTGTGACAAATGTTTTAATTGTTTTTATACAAATAATTGTCAAAATTCTAAATATTTGTATTATTGTGATAACTGTTCTGGATGTGAATATTGCTATTTTTGCTCAAATTTAAATAATCTGAAATATTGCATCTTAAATAAACAATATTCTAAAGATGATTATGAAAGGATGACGGAAACATTTTCTCAAAATAAAATAATTCAAAATTATTTAGTAAAATATGAAGAATTGTTATCTCAAAATTTATCAAATAATAAAAACAAGAATTCTACAAATTGTTTTGGTTGAAATAATATAAATAGTAATAATTGTGTGTTCTGTTTTGAAACTACACAATGTACAGATTGTAAATATTGTGCAAATATATGACTTGATGCTGTAAGATGTTATGATTGCGGTGGTGGGGATATATTTAAGTCTGAATTTTGCTATGAATGTGTTTGAGTATCTAATTCGTACAATGTATTATTTTCATATAATTGTATAAATTGTTCAAATATGTTTTATTGTTTAGAATGTTATAATTGCAAAAACTGTTTTGCTTGTATATGATTGAAAGATAAAGAATATTGTATTTTAAATAAACAATATAATTCAAAAGAAGAATATGAATGTAATGTAAAAGAAATTATAAAAAATATGCAAAATTTATGAGAGCGATGATATCCAATAAAACCGGATTATTCTCCATTTGGATATAATGAAACTATTGCTATGGATTTTTATCCTCTCACAAGAGAAAAAGCTTTAAAAATGTGATATAAGCGAAGTGATTATGAATCACCTATGCCAAATGTGGAAAAAACAGTATTATGAGGAGATTTACCTAAAGTTTCATGTAAAGTTATTCAAGAAAAAAAGCCTGATTTTTTGAAAAAAATTTTAAACTATGCTGTTTTGTGTGAAATTAGTAAGAGGCCTTTCAGATTAACAAAACAAGAAATAGATTTTTATGTAAAATATAATATTCCTTTACCTACAAAACATCCTGATATTAGGTATATCGATAGGGTTAAAAGAAAATGAACCAGAGAATTGTTTTTAGTAAAATGTTCTAAATGTTGAAATGTTTTTCCAAGTATATACAAAACAAATATAAATAATTTGTGCTGTGATGAGTGTTTCTCAAAACATGAATAATACTTTATCTATTCTAGTTTAATTATGGAATATACATCAAAAGAAGTTTACGAATATGTAAGCAAAAAAGCAAACGATCCAATAGTGGAGTGGAAGAAATGTTGTCTATCATGACAAGAATTTCCTATTTATCAATCAGATTTAGAGTTTTACGACAAAGTTAGTCCTACTTTTGATGTGTCAGAAGATTATGCGAAAGATTTTTTTGAGAAAAATAGTGATGTAAAAGATAGTTTTGAATATAAAGATTGAAAATTAAAAGCAAAACTTCCAACTCCAACTCTTTGCCCTGAAGAGAGAGAAAGGAGAAGATTTTCTTTCGCTAATGAGATGAAATTGTATTCTAGAAAGTGTAATAGTAGTGGAAAGCAAATTATAAGTACATTTTCACCAGATAAGCCATATAAAGTTTATAGTCAAGAAATTTGGTTTAAATGAGATTGGAAAGAACCTTCATGTAATTATGATCAACTAAAATTTATGGATAGTATTAAATTTTTATTGAAATCAACACCTGTAGCAAGTAAGTGTGTTTCTAATTGAGAAAATTGTGAATATACAAATTATACTGTTGATTCAAAAAATTCATATATGAGTTTTGATTCAGTTTGACTTAACGATTGTTTATTTGTCCGAGAAGGTGTTAATAGTGAAAATTGTATTGACTGTGAATGTGTTACAGAGTGCCATAATTGTTTCTCTTGTATAAAAATAGAAAAATGCTTTGGATTATTTTATTCCGAAAAATGTCTCAATTGCTCAAATTCATCATATTTGTATAATTGTATATGATGTCATAATTGTTTTAATTGTATGAATCTACAAAATAAATCATACTGTATTAATAATCAACAATATACAAAGGAAGAATATGAAAAAGCTTTAAAAAAATCCGATACTAAACAATTGTTAAATCAATGTCTTTTGTGATGTAAACAAGATAACTGTGAAAATTCTTATTGAAATAATTTGAGTAATTGAAAAAATATTTCTTTTGTTGCAGAATTAACTAATTGTAAAAATGTAAAATATACCCGTGATGATGTATGAATGGAAGATGTGTATGATTGAATGTGATCATATAGTAATCTGTGTCTAGAAATATTTTTTTGATTTAAAAGCCATCATTGTTGTTTTTGTCTCGAAAGTCGTATAAATAAAAATGCACTTTATTGTTTTTCGTGTTATAATTCAAGCAATTTGTTTTGATGTGTTTGATTACAAAATAAAGAATTCTGTATTTATAATAAACAATATACAAAAGAAGAATATAATAAAATTGTTCCAACAATAATTGCACAAATGATTCGTGATAAACAGTGGTGAGAATTCTTTGATCCTCAATTATCATATTTTTGATATAATGAATCATTTGCTATGTCTTACTATCCTTCGACATATGAAGAAGTATCAAAAAAATGATATAAGTGGAATAATTATGAACAACCTTTACCAAGAGTGGAAAAAACAGTATTGTGAGAAAATCTGCCTAAAGTATGATGTAAGGTAATTCAAGAAAAAAAGCCTGATTTTTTGAAAAAAATTTTAAACTATGCTGTTTTGTGTGAAATTAGTAAGAGGCCATTCAGATTAACAAAACAAG
>JAEEGL015092341.1_pt1 | contig 12296 bp, 6 predicted proteins | sample 9134231 | NCBI WGS metagenome assembly JAEEGL01 (sample SAMN16246548, study PRJNA631951) | gut metagenome | biome: gut microbiome; feature: rumen; material: fiber-attached | host: Bos | place: Iran: Karaj | collected 2018-10 | reverse complement strand
GTTAAAAGATTAAAAGAATTAGGAGAAAAAGAAGGATATAATATTAATGATAAATTTATAAACAGATTAAAAGATAGAATAAATAGTTGGTATGTTAATGATGAGTTTTTATTACTTAGATTTATATTTCATAGAACATGTTTAAGAGAAGATATATATAAGAAATGTGTATTATGTAAAAAAGAAGATAATAACATTAAACATATTATAAATGAATGTGAGATATTAAAAGAATTAAGAGATAAATTAAAAAATGAATTAAAAGGATTAGATAGAAAAACAATAAATTTATTATTAGAAAATATAGAATATTTTTATTATTCTAAGAATTATTCAGGAAAGAAAGAAGAAAAGAAAAAGGATAATAATGGAATTAGAGAAATTAAAAAATGTATTAGAGAATTATACATTAAATTTGAAGAACTTAATAAATAAAAATGATGAATAAGATGATACTTTTATTGAATATCTTGGAAATATCAAAATGAAAGATGTTTTGGTTTCTTTTTTTTCTCTTTTTTTTCAGTTAATTAATAAAATATAAGCAGGGTAGTCGGACTTAAACTAACTATTTAACGTAAAAAATTTTTTAAATTTAATTTATCATATTTTTTTTTTATTCATCAACTATTTGATTGAAATAAAATTCAATCAATAAAAATAATTTAAATGAAAAAAATATTTTTTAAATATGATAAATATATATGAATTTTGAAATATATAAAGCAATTTTCTTAAAAGGTTAAATTTAAGAAAAAGTATTTAGAATGAAAAGATATTTTATTTTATATTTTTAAAATCAAAAATATTTTTATGGAAATTTTTATAATTATATATTTTACTCTTTTAATTTATTTCTAGATTGTAAAAAAATTATAAATTTATTCTTCTATATTATCGCATTAAAATTTATAAATATTTTAATATATTATAAACCATTATATCACTGAAAATATTAAAGTAATTTATGTAGATTTAAATACTTTACTCTTTTATGAATGATATATATTAAGGATAAATGTCTCAATTATTAAATTATATAATTAATAAATTTATATTGATTCAAATCTAAATTAAAAATTAATTTACATTTAAATCACTATCATAAATTTTTATAATCTAATTTTTGCAAATAATTTTTAATATAAAAATAATACTAATAATTTTTTAACAATAAATATTTTATTGTTAAATAATATAAATGATTTTTTAAATTAATTCCCATATTTTAATTGTTCCTTCTTTTCCACAACTTAAAAATCTTTTTTCATCTAATTGAATAATAGTATAAATTTCATCTTTATGTGCACCTTTAATAATACCAATAGATTTCAAACTCCAATCATCATTAATTAAAAATAATTCAATATCACCTCTATCATTTCCAGAAAGAATATAATTATTTCTAAATTTAGTAATAACAAAAGTATATCCATCTAATTCACTAGAATCTACATATTTTTTAATTAATCTCTCTTTTTCTAAATCAATAACAGATATAGTTTTATAAGTACCAACTGCTAAAATATTAGGATTAAGTAACAAATAAATATCTTTTGCTGCATGATAAGTGATAACTTGAAATTTATTAAATGTCTTAATATAATCACATGTTTGTGAATCAAATAATTTGATATTAAAATTAATTCTATTTCCAGAAGAAACTAGAAATTTTTGATTTGGAATTTCATATATATTTGAAATAGTTCCGAATACTTTTGTATTTACTTTAAATAAAAAATAATCATCTGAATCTTCACTTGATTTCATATAACAATTCATTATACCATAATAATCTACAGAAACTAAATGTGAAGTTGATAATTCTTTTATTTTTAATATGTATTTTTGATTATCATTGAATTTTTGAGTTATTTCATAACGAGTGTAATTATCAAATAATTTAATTATTTTAATATTATTTGAACAAGTTACTATTCTTCCATCTTTAAGTTGAATTATGTAATTAATACTTTGATTGTCTTCATGAATTGTTAATAATGTATTAAAAAAATTATTAAAAATTTTTATTTTTCCTTCTCCTATTGATGCTATAAAGTAATTTTTATTTATTTGTATTAGGAAATTTACTTGTTCTTTTGCAAAATCAATCTCAAGAATTTTTTGATTTTTAAATGATGTTATTTTTTTAAATTCATTTATTTTTATATTTTGATTTGATTTTATATTAAAAAAAGGATGATTAAAATATTCTTCCCATGAAATTCTTTTATTTATATTAATAACTAACATTTTATTCATTAAATCATTTAATTTCACCTCATAAATTTGTTTTAACTTATTATTAATTTCAATTTCAATTTCTTGAGCATTATTTTTATTATTAATAGTATATGGAAATTCTTTAAATAACATATAATAAATTATTATTCCTAAACTCCATATATCACTTTTGGTTGAAATTAAATACTTTTCGCCTTTTAATACCTCAGGTGACATTGTAATTTGGAAATTATTTAAATTCATTTTTTTAATATCTCTTAATTCATTTATTCTAAAATCTGATATTTTAAAATTCATTTTATTAATATTTGATTTATTTAAAGATAATAAAATATTTGATGGTTTAAGATTTCCATGAATAATATTTTTTTCATTCATTTCTTTAAAAATTTTATTTAATTCTAATAACGTTTCTCTTATTTCATGTATTGTTAATGGATTTTCTCTCATATTTAAATATTTTTCAAGTGAGAGGAAACATAATTCTGATATTAAATAATAATAATCTTTTGTTTCAATAGAATCAATTAATAAAACTGAATTATTTAATTTTTTCATAGTTTCAATTACTTTTAAAATATTATTTTCATTTATGTTTTCCTTTTTAATTTCCTTAATTAATACATAATTATCACTTAAATTATTCTTAGCTCTATATACTTTTGAAAATAAATTTAAACCAATTTCTTCAATTTTAATATATTCGTCCCAAATATTATTAACTTTTTTCATTTTTTAATTATTATTTTCTATAAATTATTAAAAGTACAAAAAAATAAAATTACCCATAAAATTTTTACAAATAAATATTAAATAATATTTTAATATTTAAATAATATATTAGATTAATTATTTTCATATTAATCAAAAAATATCAAAAAGAATTTTTTATTTTAATTCACAAAATAATAAATTTTTATTTCTTATTCAAATAATATAAATTATTTATTTTATATTCAAAATAAATAAATAAAAAAATGAGAAAATTACTATTAATTGATAGAATAAATGCCTTGAATTTTATAAATATATTTATTAGGAATAATAATTAATTTCATCTTCTATATTTGATGCACGTATTTTATTTATTTTATTTTATCTTATTTATGCAATGATAATTTTACTAAAAATATTTTAAAATACTTATAATTTTTTAATTTAATAAAAAATATGATTAATCCTGAATAATCAAAATTATAAAGATGATAAAAAAAGAAAATCTATAAATATCATAATATTAATAATATTTTCTTAAATAATTCAATAATTCAAAAATTTCACAAGAGATAAAAATATAAAAGAGATATTCATTTATCAAATAAATAATTATAAATATCAATAAATTTATAAATTAGATATAAATCTATATATCAATAACATAGATAATTTTATAAAACTAAAAATTATTCTCATTATTTTTTAGGAAAATTAATATTAATATCCCAAAACTTCATTGAACCTTTATTTCTTTAAAATTATAAATCTTCATAGATATCAAAAAAAATTTCTTTTTATTATTTATTTATTTTACTTATAATATTATATTTTATATAGTTACTTTTCTTATAAAAGTTAAATTTAGTTTTAATAATATGAGATATTTATCATTTATAAAAATAATAGATTAAATAAAAATTTTTAAAATATTTAATATCATTATAATTATTTGAATAATTAAATAAAAATTAAAATTAAAAGAATATGTCCAAAACTAAATTAAACTTTTCAATATCATTTTAATAAATAATTTTATTTAATAAATTATAAAATTTTATAAATTTTTCTTTCCCTTTTTTCTTTTATATATTAATTTTAAATGCTTAATTTTAAAAAAGTTAATATAAATAAATCAATATTTTATTTTAAAAAAAGAATTTTTACTTAAAAAAAATAATAAAAAAATTAAATTGTTTTTTTTAATATTATTTAAAAAAAACAATTTATAATGTCAAAAATTCCCTCTCCTCCAGGATTAACAGTAAGTAAATTTAATAAATCAATTTAGAATATAGCAAAACCAGTTGAAGAAGTAAATAAAAAGCCTAACTCAATTAATAGGAAAATGTAAGAAAATCAATACCAAAAGCTCCACCAGTTCCAGGTAGTACAATACCACCAGTTCCAGGTAGTACAATTCCTCCAGTTCCAGGTAGTACTATTCCTCCAGTTCCAAGAAGTACTATTCCACCAGTTCCAGGAAGTACTATTCCTCCAGTTCCAGGTAGTACAATTCCACCAGTTCCAGGTAGTACAATTCCACCAGTTCCAGGTAGTACAATTCCACCAGTTCCAGGTAGTACAATTCCACCAGTTCCGGGAAGTACTATTCCTCCAGTTCCGGGAAGTACTATTCCTCCAGTTCCAGGTAGTACAATACCACCTGTTCCAGGTAGTACTATTCCTCCAGTTCCAGGTAGTACTATTCCTCCAGTTCCAGGAAGTACTATTCCACCAGTTCCAGGTAGTACAATACCACCAGTTCCAGGTGTTCCTCGTGTTCCAGGTGTTCCAGGTGTTCCTAGTGTTCCAGGTGTTCCTAGTGTTCCAGGTGTTCCAGGTGTTCCTAGTGTTCCAGGTGTTCCTCGTGTTCCAGGTGTTCCAGGTGTTCCAGGTGTTCCAGGTGTTCCTAGTGTTCCAGGAGTTCCAGGTGTTCCAGGAGTTCCAGGTGTTCCAGGTGTTCCAGGTGTTCCAGGTGTTCCAGGTATCCCTACTTTTGGAGTTTCTTTGGGTACAGCAAAGCCAATTCCAAGTAATTTTCTTTTATTATTTTTATATAGAAAAACCTGTTATTAAACCAAAAAATCCAATGAAATTATATAATTGGACAAAAATAAACAATGGTCGTTATGCAAATAGTATTTGGGAAAAAGTAAAATAAAAAAAATAAAAAAATTATAGATAGATGAATCAAAAGTAAAATTAGATGAAGATGATTTATGCTCTGAATTTGCAAAAAAAGAAATAAAAAAAAAAGCAGCAGCCCCAAAATTAATAGTCTCAACAAAAAAATCATATTTATCAAACGAAAAAGCACGATGTGTAAGTGTTGTTCTTCAAAAATTAGGATATGATAAAGATCCAATAGTAATTTCAGATGCATTAATAGAATATGATGAAGAAGTGTTAACTCCAGAATCATGTGATTTATTAAAACCAGCTTTTCCAAAACAAAAAGATTTTGATGATTTATTACAAAAATTAGATGAAAATAAAGTAGAACAAGATGATTTAATGTCAAGTGATATTTTCATACAAACTGTTGGTTGTATTTTAGGATATCAAGAAAGATTAGATTCAATAATTTTTAAAAATGAATATAAAGATATGTCAAATAATATATTAAAATTAATTGAAGTTTTTTATATTTGTTTTGATCAAATTATTGAAAATGAACATTTTAATAAATTTTTAGAAATTATTTTAGCACATGGAAATTATTTAAATGGAATAACTATGCGTGGTGGAGCTTTTGGATTTAAATTAACTTCATTAACAAAATTTGCTGAAATGAAAACAAAAGATAATAAATCTAATTTATTAAATTTTATTGTTGAATTTATAATTGATGATTTAAAACAACCAGAAATTTTAGATTTTTTAAGTTTATTGGAAAAATTTAAAGAATTGGAAATCCAACCAATTATAGAAGCTACAGCCAATTTAAATTTAAAATTTAAAAAAGTTATTACTTTGAAAGAACTTTGTGAAAAAAAAAAAAATGAATTAGAAGAAGGAGATAAGACTGAAGAATTTATTTCTACATTTTTTGAACATGCTCAAAAAACTATGAATTTATTACAGGAAAGTATAGAAAAAATTCATTCTAAATATAATAATGTAGCTAAATTTTTTGCAGAAACACCTCAAACTATGTCAGAAGATACTTTTATTAAAATTATGAAACAATTTTATCAGGATTTATATCAATCTATGGAAGCATATAAAAAAATGAAAGATGTTAGAGATAAGAAAAATAAGAAGAAAATAAAAAAAAAATAAAAACAATTTTTATATAAGAAAAAAATATAATATAATATATTTTAATATTGAATTGTTATTATTATTAATTATTTATTTAAAAAAATATAAAAAAGAAAATATTCATTTAAAAAATTAATCAATAATAGAAAATATATAAAATGAAATAGGTAACTTATTTAAAAAAAAATTTTATTTGATTTAATATATAACAATTGATGCAAATCATATAATTTTATATATAAAAAAATTCCTTTTAAGTAATATAGAAGATAATAATTTGAAAATAATTAATATTATATTTTGGAAAAATATACTTTTAGAAGAAATTATTTAATTCATTTTAAAAATATTGAAAAAAACATTATCAATATTCTTTCACTTTATTTTTATTTTAAAAAAATTTTAAAAAGGATAATGTTATAATTTGATAATATATTTGTAAAATTATTTATGTTTAAAACTCTTTTTGTTTATTATAATATTATTTTTGAGAAATTATAAAAAGTTTATTTTTTTAGATATTGTTTTTATATATGACTATTATTAAGAAATTTTTTCTATTTTTTAATATTATTTAAAAAAAAATTTTATATATATAATTATTATTATTTATTTTATTAATTAATTTTTATATACTATATTTTGAAGAAAATTGGTATTTGTTTTGAGGGAAATAATTTGTTGTTGAATATGAATGTGTTATTTGTGGATTTCCCATATTTGTATTTTCATTTATATTATTATTTTGAAAATTAAATGATTTATTTATTTTATTTTCATCAATTAAGAAATTTTTTTTATAATCTAATATATGTTCAACTAATAATTCTAATTTTTCTTTAATATAATTCTTATTCTTTCTGCTTAAAATATTTTTTTGAATAAAATTAAATGTATCTTCTGTATATAATTTTATTTTATCTAAAATTAAAATATTTAATTTAAGATTTGTATATGTTGCTATTGTTCCATATTTATTTATATTTTCTACTTTTTTATATTCACTTTTTAAAAAAGAAATAATTTCATTATATAATTTATTTTCTTCATATCCTAAATTTTTCAAATAATATTCAGTTAAAATAGGAATTCCTATATTTTTATCAATTGTATTGTATTGTATTTTATTAGCATTAATTTTATTTTCTATAAGTAATATTTGTTCTTTTTCTTTCTTTTTTTCTTCCTCTTTTTCATTTTTATTAAATAAATTTTCATTTTTTTTTACTAATTTAGTATTATTAAATACTTTTTGATTTATATCATACTTAGGTTTAATTGGAGTTTTATTTTTTATTTGTTTATTTTCAACTTTTGCATTTGAATAAAAAAGATTATTTGATGATTTATTTCTATGAATTTTTATAAATTTTAAATCTTTAAGAAAGGGATATAATTTTTTTTCTTTTTCTTGACTATTTTTAAATTTGTATGTTAATAATTTATCTTTTGCAAAAACAAAAATATTTTCAATAATTTCTTCATGATTGACATTTTTATTTAAATTATCAATTGAATTTTTTATAATGTTATTTAAAATTTCTAATAAATAATTCATTACTAATATTTTATATTTATATTCACTTTCTAATATTTCATAAGAATTTTTATGATTTTGTAATTGTAAATTAATTTTATCTTTTTCTTCATATAAAAATTCTTCAATTATTATTTCATTTTTGTCATTATCATTTTTTAATGATAATTCTTTTAATTTTTGAATAAATTTCCTTATTAATTCTTCATCTTCATAAAGTAGTCTTTTCTTTATTATATCATAATTAATTAAACTATTATTAAATTTTTCTTTCAGGATTTCATCAGTTTGATTATATAAATTTTTAGAATTTTCTCTTAAATTATTTAATGAATCAAAATATTCATTTTCTAAATGAGAAATTTCATTTTCACATTGATTTATTTTTTCTTTTTTTTCAATTTCCATTGATTCTTTAAAGTTATTTAATTCCTTATTTTTATTAGAAATTAATTCTTGTTTCAATGCTTTACAATTAATTTCATATTGTTCATTTAATACTTTTTCATAATTATCATATAATTCATTATTTTTATCTTCTAAAAAATTAGTTAAATTAATACTTTTATTAGGAGTAATTTTTTCAATAATAATAGACTTATTTTTAAGAAATTCTTCTTCTAAATTAGATTCATATTCTTTAATTTCTATCTCATATTTTTTTAATATATTACTTTTTTTAATTTCATGATTTTGATCAATTAAAATTTTACTTTTTCTTAATGAATCATTTTTTTCAATTAATTTTGATTTATTTATTTCATTCACTTTTTTTATTTTTTCAATATCTGATACTATATTTTCTTTTTTTTTTTTTTAAATTATTTAATTGTTCCTCTTCTTTTTTTTCACTTTTTTTATTATCTTCTTCATATTTTTTTTTTATATCATTTTCAGTTACTTTATGAAATTTTTCAATTTCATTTTTATTATTTTTTTCTAATTCTTTTTCAAAAGAAGATATTTTATTTTTAAATTCATTTTCATCTTTATTTTTTTTATTATTTATTTCATCATTTAATTTTAAATTATATTTTTGTCTAAAGTCTTCTTTTTCTTTTTCATATTTTTCTTTATCATCACAATATTTTTTTTTTATTTTATTTTCAAATTCTTTCAATTCATTTAATTGTTTATCTAAATAATCTTTTTTCATTTTTTCTAAATTTATTTTATTAAAAGAAATATCACTTGTTTTATTATTGCTATCTTCATTTTTATTTTCTTCACTTCTTTTAATAGTAATAGTCTTAACATCTTTTCTTTTAACAATATCATTTTTTTCATTAAAAATAGAATTAATATTTTCATCATTTAACATATTACTAGAATTATCTTTTTCAGAATTATCAGTAAAATTAATATCAGCATTATCATATTTTTTACTTTGAATCTTTAAAAAAGAATCTTCTTTACTTTTACTTTTATCCAACTCACTAAAAGAATTTTCTTCAATTAAACTTAATTTATTATCATCTTTTTTCCCATTTAAATTCAAATTATTATTATTATTATTTAGATTATTAAAAGTATTAATTGTATTAATTCCACTATTAACATTATTAACTTTATTATAATTAATAGGAGGAATTTTTTTCATTGGAATAACTTTAGTACCAATTGATTCATCTTTTTGATTAGAAGATAAAAAATTTTTACCATTTTTTTTCATATATTCTTCTTTTTTTTCTAAATAAGCTTGATGTGCTAATTCTTCTATTTCAGTTGCTACTTCAATTTCACCATCTTCCATATTAATATACATTAATTCTTTTGTTTCTTTATAAATTACTCTTCTCCATCCTTCTGGTAAAGGGTATTTTAAATAATTATATGCTACTTCAAATAATTCATCTGGATCGTTTTCTATATCATATCCTAATTTTAATGCATATGATAATATTTCTTCATCACTTGGTTCCCATGTTTTATCATCTATTATTGATAAATCATTTGGATCTAAGTAACCTTCGTCTGAATCATCTAATTGTTCTTTATTTAGATGTTTCATTTTTTTATTTTAAAAAAAATTTTATATATTTTCTTTGAAAAACAAAAAAATTAAATTAAGTATTTATTTTAATATGTAATATAAATCATAATCTTTTTTGTTCTTATCAATGAAATAAATTTATATTATTTTCTTAATATTAATGAAATAAAAATAAATTTATTAGTATCAATAAATTATAATTTAAAAAAAATATATATAAACAATTATCATATTTTAAATTAATTCTACCCTAAACTAAATTGACTATAATTCTTATAATAACTTTTTCTTCCTTTGTTTAAATTTTGAGAATAACCATCAATTAGAGCAATTTGAGATTCAGATTTCTTATTATTAATTTTATCAATTTTTTGTCTTAAATTTGAAGTATTAAAATAATTTTTATTTCTTTTATTCCAATTATCATTATAATAATAATTATTTATTTCATTTTTATTGTTATTTTTATTATTATAATTTTTAGTCATTGAATTAGGAAGACAAGAAACATTTGATTTAAAATCACCTTCAACTTTAAGAGCAAAACTAGGATACATTAATTTTATTTTCGGTTTATCTATAATTGATTTATCATCATTAATATCATTTTTATTTCTTTTAACTCCACCAGGTAAATTAACAATTTGAGTTGTTGTTTTATAATGAGTAAATAATCCATTTTTTAATTGTCTTTTTTTTGAATATGGATCTTCATAAAAATCATAATTATAATTCACATTTAAATTTTCGCTTAAATCATTATTATCAATTGAAAAATTATTTCTATATAATCTAAAATTAGAGGCTCTTTTTTTTGATGGAAATAATTTAAAATCTGTCAATGTTGCATATTTTAAATAATTTGAACTATTATTATTATTATAATTATAGGAATTTAAATTAAAAGATGATTTACTTTTTTGAATATATTTATCTTCGGGTGCAAAAAGTGGATTTATTGTTCTTTTTGTATTTGGTTGTGGAAATAAATGTTTACTTCTAAATTTATTTATTTCACCACTTTCATGAGTAATAAATTTTTTTTTTCCTTTTCCATCTAATTCATATGATATTATTTCATTTGGAGGTTTTTGATATTCCCAATATTTTCTTTCTTTATTTGATAAGGAATAACATATTATTTTTGGTTCACTTCCACTTCTATTAATTGAATTAAATTTAGACATATTATATTCAAATTTAATTTCTTAATAAAAATAATTAAAATATGATTTTAATTTTAAAATATTTATTCTCATATAAAAATATTATTTACTTTAAAAAAAAAAATTTCAAATAAAATAAATATAAAAATTTACAAACTTAAACTTTTAAAATAAAAGACCATCAAAATAATTAAAGTAGATTATATAAATATCAAAAAAAATACAAACAAAAATATAAAAAATAAATAAATAAAAAAACTTTATTCACATTTTTGATTAATACATTCCCAAGAGATTAAACCTTTATTATTCTCAATATTTTCATTAGCTCCATTTTTTCTAAGAATATCAGCAATTTCAAAATATTTATAACTAAGTGCGTAATGAATAGCAGTATTACCAAATTCATTACAAATATTCGGATCAGCACCTTTTTCTAATAAATATTTAACAATACCTTTTGATTTTTCTTTAGTAGCTTTAATTAATAAAGTATCATTATTTTGATATTTATCAACTGAATTTAAATTAAAAAATTTATGATATCTATGATGTATTGCAATAAATAATGAAGTTGATTTATGTTTTATACAATAATCTAATAATATTATTATTGATGAAATTAATTTTGATTCTGATTTTGATTTTTTTATCATTTCATTTATATTTTCTAATAATGTTTGAACTATTATATCTTCTGATTTTAAAAAAATATCAAATTGAGAGTTCATTATTTGTCTTTGTTTACCTTCCATTTTAAAAAAAAATTTTTTTCTTAAAAGTTGTAAATTTACCTTTTTTTTGTTTTTTTTCTTTTTTAAAGAATTTTTTTTTTCTATATCTTTTTCTTCTTTACTATATCTTTCTTTTTTAATTAAATTTTGAATATTAGTTAATGATATATTATCATCAATATAATCAATATAAATAAAATTTTGATAAAAAACTAAATTTTCTTTTTTTAAAGCCATAACATTATATATTAATTGATTATGTATATCAGGAACACTTTTTCTTTTTATCATATTAACTTTATTTGTAAAAATATATTTACAATCTTTATCTTTTCCTTCTGGTTTAGCTGTTAAAAAATTATCAATAATTTGAGGAGACATTGGTAAATATAAATTCATAAAATGATATAAAATTGATGTATTTAATCCAATATTTAAATATCCATAATAACCTAAATTAAGTACTTTATGATCAAATAAAAATGTATTTATTTCATCTAATTTATTTTTACATTTTAAAAACATTTCTATTTTAAATTTAAAATTATCAAATAAATTTTTTTGTTTTATAGTAATTAATTCTTTTATATGTTTTTTTGATTTTGTTAATACTTGATTATAATTATTTGATAATAATTTTT
>JAEEGL014877918.1_pt1 | contig 12296 bp, 17 predicted proteins | sample 9134231 | NCBI WGS metagenome assembly JAEEGL01 (sample SAMN16246548, study PRJNA631951) | gut metagenome | biome: gut microbiome; feature: rumen; material: fiber-attached | host: Bos | place: Iran: Karaj | collected 2018-10 | reverse complement strand
AGCGTCAGCGCCCGGTGTTCCTGTTGGGGCCTCCGGGCATCGGAAAGACGGCAATCATGGCGCAGATAGCGGATGAGATGAACATCAACCTGGTGTCCTATGCCATGACGCACCACACCCGGCAAAGCGCTCTCGGGCTCCCGTTTATTCTGAAGAAGAACTTTGACGGGGAGGAATATGAGGTCTCCGAATATACCATGAGCGAGATTGTCGCCGCGGTGTATGAAAAGATGGAGGAGACCGGAATCCGGGAGGGAATCCTGTTCCTGGATGAAATCAACTGTGTGTCGGAGACCCTGACACCGTCCATCCTGCAGTTTTTACAGTATAAGACCTTCGGCCGTCACAGAATCCCTGACGGCTGGATCGTCATTACGGCCGGCAACCCGCCGGAGTATAACCGGGCAGTGAGGGAGTTTGACGTAGCCATCCTCGACCGTATGAAGCAGATGACCATCGAACCGGACGTGGACGCGTGGAAACGCTATGCCACGGAAAAGAGAATGCACCCTGCGGTCATCAGCTACCTGAATCTCAAAAAAAACGACTTCTACCGTATCGAGACGACAGTCTCCGGAATCAGCTTTGTCACGGCGCGTGGATGGGAAGACCTGAGCCAGATGCTGATCCTTTATGAAATGAACCACTTCACCGTGGATGAAAATCTGGTCGGACAATATCTGCGGAACACAAAAATCGCAAAGGAATTCGAGCTCTATTATCATCTGTTCGTCAAATACCGCGACCATTATCAGGTGGACCGGATCCTGGAGGGAGAAGCTTCTGAAGAGATTCTGACCCACGCGAAAAACGCCCCCTTCGATGAAAAGCTTTCCCTGGTGGAACTGCTGGCTGATTCTGTCACAGCCGACATGAAGACGGTTCTGGAAAAAGAACGCCTGTTGCGCGAACTGGAAGAACAGATCAGAACTGCCGTCCGTCAGAGCGAGTGCAGCGCAGCGGAGTATTTGAGAAAAGCGGCGGAACAGACCACGCACCGGGCTCGTTCAGCGGAAAGAGAGAAAAAGCTCCATGCGGCGGGGCTTGCCGTCCTGATGGAGGACTGCGCCGGATTGCTTAACACTCCGACACAGGAGCTGGACGCTGTCAGGGAAACGGTGCGTGAGAAACGGCGCACTCTGCAGGCGGAGGCCGACGCGGCGTCTTCGCGACTGTCTCACGTGTTTTCTTTCTGCGAAAGGGCATTCGGCGTGGAGAGCCAGGAAATGCTGATCCTTGTGACGGAACTTACGGTGAACCGGCACTCGGCCGGGTTCATCGGAAAGTACGGAAGCGAGGAATATGATGTCAACAGCAGCAAACTGATGCTTACCGACCGCCGGGACAGCCTGCTGGCGGAAGCGGAGAAAATCTGAGAACAGATTCCGGGAGATGCCAAATGATGATTCGCTTCGCTTCGGAAACAGACCTGGACCTGATCGCCGGGCTGTATGTTCATAATCACAAAACCACCTATCAAGGTCTTCTGTCGGATGAGTATCTCTCCGGTCTGACCCTGGAATATGCCAAAGAAAAGTGGAAGGAATATCTCCGCCATCCGGATCGCAGGATCTGGACAGCCTTTGAGGAAGCGCGTTTTCTCGGCTTTGCTGCCGGCATGCCGGACACGGAAATGGAACAGACCTGGTATCTCGACTCACTGCAGGTGGAGGAAAGCTCCCGGGGGAAGGGCGTCGGTACCGCACTCATCAGAGCGGTCAGCCGGTACGCGGAAGAACTGGGATATCGAAAGATGAGCATCTGTATCGTCCGGGGAAATGAACGTGCGGGAACTCTGTACAGAAAACTCGGCGCGGAGCATTACAGCTTCTTCGAGGACGATTTCCATGGGACGAAATCCTCTTCCGAAAAGCTCCTGTGGCAGGGGCTTCCGAGCGAAAAATGAAGAATGACGTCGTCTGAGCGACAGAAAAGGAGGAATATCATGTTGGAGGAAATCAGAAAACAGGCGGAAGAAGCGGTCAGCGAGCTGCTTGCCGTTGCAAAGCTGAAGCCGGGCGATCTGTTTGTCATCGGCTGCTCTTCAAGCGAAATCATGGGCGAGCGGATCGGAAAGGGCTCCAGCATGGAAGCCGCGCAGGCGGTTTACGCCGGAATTGTTCCCGCGCTCGAGGCTCAGGGTGTTCTGCTTGCTGCCCAGTGCTGTGAACATCTGAACCGTGCGCTGATCGTGGAACAGTCCACCGCAAAAAAGTTCGGATATGAGCCGGTCAATGTCAGACCGTGGGCCCATGCGGGCGGCTCTTTTGCCACAACGGCGTGGGAGAACATGGAACACCCTGTGGCGGTGGAACACATCCGTGCTTCAGCGGGAATGGACATCGGCGATACGCTGATCGGCATGCATCTGAAGGACGTCGCGGTACCGGTGAGACTCAGCCGGAAGAAGATTGGACAGGCCAACCTGGTATGTGCCAGGACAAGGCCGAAGTTTATCGGCGGCGACCGCGCGCAGTACGCGGATGAACTGAAATAGGAGGTGCTGCCATGACGGAGACAAAACTGTACGTCGGGTTGAACGATTCCACCACCATGAAACAGGAACATGATACCATCGAGTATGTGAGTGTTCTGAAGAACGTCTGCATCAACTACCATGTGCCCTTTTCCGTCCGGCTGGAGCAGGGCGGATATATGCACGAGGACGGACAGTATACGCAGGAACTGACCCTGGTGACCTCGTTCATGGATGTGCCGAGAGAGACTATCCGGGAAATCGCCAAGGACCTGTGCGTTTTCTTTAATCAGGAATCTGTTCTGGTGACGGAAGACAGAGTGAGGACATTCTATATCAACGAAAAGCTGTAATTGGAGATTGTCATTCCAGAACAGAACACGGTCTCTCCCGACTTGGTCTGGAGAGACCGTGTTCTGCTTTATAAAAAACCGGTCATGGTTTTGCTTTTATGATTTCTGCTCCGCAAATACCCGCAGGAAGTTTCTGTTGCAGATCTTTTCGATCTCATCAGCTGAAAACTGCTTTTCCATTGCCGCAACGATGCGCGGAAGACCGGAATAATCCTTGAATTCCAGTTCGCTCTCGATTCCGTCAAAGTCAGAGCCGAACGCGATGCAGTCAACACCGGCAACTCTGCGGATATGCAGCATATGACGGATTATGTCGTCAAGAGCGGTAAAGCCTGTTGCGCCACCAAGGAACTGATCATAAAAGTTGATGCCGACGACACCGCCGTGGTCCGCAATCACGCGCAGCTGATCGTCTGTCAGATTCCTGGGATGGTCCGCCAGTGCCCGACAGCAGCTGTGGCTGGCAGCAAAAGGCTTTTTGCTGTGCTTCGCGACGTCGTAGAAGCCTGCCTCGGACAGGTGGGAGACGTCAATGATGATGCCAAGCTCATTCATCTTCTCGACTGCTTCAAAACCGAAGGGTTTCAGCCCTTTCTTCGTGTGCTCTTCCTGGTTCGGGCTGTTCGGGAAGCCGATGCAGTTCTCGTAATTCCACGTCAGGGTCATCATACGGACACCATCGGCGTACACGGTATCAAAACGTTCAATCTTTCCGTCGATTTCCACGCAGTCTTCCACGGTCAGAATGGAGGAGAGAAGGCCATGACGGCTGTTCTGCAGTACTTCGGAAGCGGAAAGGACAGGGCGGATCAGATCGGAACATACCGACATGTTTGTATGGTAGCATTGGAGAAGTTCCCGGTACAGAGACCAGGGATCAAGCATTTTTTTCAGATACTGGTCCGCAGCATCATAGGTCGGAATGAAAAGAGCGAAACATTGTGCAAGGCAGTTTCCCGCTTTCAGTTTGTCAGGATTGATGTGGCCTTTGTATTCCGAAAGCGGAATGTTGCCGGAATAGCAGAACAGGATGGTATCACAGTGCAGATCGACAATACCCGCCCGACTTCCGGGAACCTTGTTTTTTTCAGCGTTCAGTTTGAAAGTCATATGGCACCTTCCTTTTCAATGAGCCGATTTTAACAGACTTCTTCAGCGGTGACAAGTGATTCTTTTTTGAGGTTTGTGTTGAAAACAGCGGGGAAACAGGATATAATCAAATGCGGGTGATGAAAAGATCCCCGGGAAACTGTTCGACAGAAAAGTGTTTTTTTGTGTGACAGTTGTGTGACACTTCCTGTGTTATGATGTGCTCACAAAACAAAATTAAAAAAAGGAGAAAAAACAAATGGCTGAAATCATCAAAGACAACGAGCTCAACGAAGTATCCGGCGGCGCCGGAAGAGGCTGGCAGAACTATGCCAAGGGCAGCTATGTGAACTATGGCAACTACATCGTCTACACGGTTGCGCCCGGCGACGTTCTCAGCGGCATCGGCCCGCGTTTCGGCGTAACGGTTGCACAGATCCAGCAGTGGAACAACATCAAGAACCCGGACGTCATCAGCGTCGGCCAGAAGCTCACCATTTATCCCACGGTTCTCCGCTAAGAGTATAAGCACCTGAAAGAACCCCGCCGAAAGGCGGGGTTTTCTATTGCAGAAAGAAAGCCGCTCTCTTATCGATAGGGTTAGAGAGACTTTTGGTAAACATAAACAAAATGATTTCGACTTTCTTGAAATTTTTGTGATTTGTATCTATTTTTTACTGATTTATGCGGATTCTGTTGTTGTTTGTTTGTTGACTGTACCGTTATGGAAGAGTATCATCTGTAATGCACCGTTTACATAATGTGCATTTTAGCCCTTTATGGCAATAATGTGATCAGGTGAAAATGAAATAGAAAGCTGTTCGAAGTACTGAAAGACAACGTGAAACAGGATCGGCCATTGAAGGAGGTTGAACACAGTGGACGACATGATGGTTCAGGTTTTCAGGACCCAACAAACAACTTATGAATTAATCGCTGTGATGCTCGGTGAAGAGCTGATCGAAGAAGATGAATAAGGGAGAAGCTTCTCTGCTTCTCCCTTATTGTTTCCACGTTCCTGCTTCATTCTGTTTTCACTCTTTCGACGGTCTGTCAAGGAACAGGAACGGCAATAGTTGCAGTTTCTTGCAGTCTTTCTCTGTTTATGTTATAATTATACACAAATGGATGCGGAAGGAAAATGAAGAAAATGAATATGAATTATCAGCAGGTGAAGGAACGGGTAGAACGAGAAGACAAAGCGCTGAAGAAAATTGTGATCGGCACCGGAATCGGCATGTTGGTTTCACTTCTCGCCGCTGTTTTCGTTTTTCGCTGACAAATAATCAATAGTATCAACAACGGAGAGACAAACAAGGAAATGAAAGCCAGCCGAAAAGAGCGAATCCAAAAAGACATCGAGTGTTATGGAAGCGAAATCCTGAATTCCGAAGAACTGCGCAAGGCTTATGGCCAGACACACCATACCTGGTCCACAGTAGGCGAACATACACTCAGAGTAGCGGCGGCAAGTCTTGCGATCTGCTATACACTGCACAGACTTCACATTCCAACAGATATACCGGCGGTGGTAAAAGGCTCGCTCTGTCATGACCTGGGAATTCTCGGACGGGATGAGAAATACAGCACCAAAGAGGAATGCAGCCGGCAACACCCGGTCGATTCTGTCAGTGTAGCCCGGGAACTGGTAACCGATCTGCCGGAAAAGTCCGAGGACATCATCGCGCGGCACATGTGGCCGGGCGGGCACAGCAAGGTGCCGAACTCTCTCGAGGGCATCATTGTCTCGGCGGCAGATAAATACGCCGCGGTCAAAGATATTTTTCAGGGGAGCTCGGTGAAGCATACCGGTGTCATATATTTCATCCGGGACAGGAAAAAGAGATAGAGAAAACGGCTTGTTATCCCATGTGGTGACAGGCCGTTTTGTCTCTTCTGCGGAAAACGAAAAGATTTCACTTGCACTCAGAATGAATTTGCGAATATAATGATTCATACTACACAGAGAGGAAAGAACGGTATGATAACCTTCCGCAGGGCAAGACCAGAGGAAATGGATATCATCATGGATCTCGTCGTGCGCATTTTTACGGGGGAGCAGGAGATCCCGCTGGAACTGAACTTTATTCCGGAGGAGAAGGAACCCCGCTGGTTCTGTGCGGAAGAAGACGGAAGGGTCATCGGGACCATTGCCTTTTTTCGGGAAGAGGATGGCTGGCACGCCGGACGCTTTGCGCTGAAACCGGAGTACCGTGGAAGACATATCGGCACGCAGCTGATTTCTTACGCTTTCGGAGACATCTTTGATTCCGATATCCGGCAGATCAACATGGAAGGGCGCCCGACGACGGTGCATATCCTGACGAAACTTGGGGCAGTGATTACCGGGGAGACATTCCCGTTCTTCAGTTCTACCTGTACTCCGCTCAGAATGAAAAAGGAAGACTTTCGTGGGGAGCTGCAGCAGACGGAATAAGCAACTGCCTGTTTGCTGTGCCTGGAGTAAATGAACTAATTCAAGAGCTGTTGCCTCAGAGACGATTATGAAACTGAAAAAGCCAAATCCGAATATTACTGACCGGGAGTTTTATCTGCGATCCTTTACCTGGGGCCTGCCTGTGAATCTGGGCGGTGCGGTAATTGCTGCCGGTCTCCTTATGACAGGGCACAAGCCCGAAAAATACGGAAAATGCATCAACTTCACGGTGGGAAAGAACTGGGGCGGCGGAAGCATGGGAATCTTCATGATCACCTGCAGAAACGCGCCGCAGAGACTCAAGGAACATGAGCACGGGCACAGCATCCAGAACTGCTTCTACGGACCGCTGATGCCGCTGGTGAACCTGCAGTCTACAAGCAGGTTCCTGTATCGCACCGGCGTACAGAAACTGCAGCCGAAAAAGAAACTCCCCCCTTATGACAGCGTCTGGTTTGAGGGAGAAGCGACGGAACTTGGCCATGTGTTCATGGCGAACCGGGAAACGAGATAGAAAAGGAAAAGGAGTACGAATATGGCAAGCGGAAGAATGGAATTTCACGCGGAGAGCATCATGCAGCATACCAATTTCTGCTTTGTGCTGCCGAACGACGTCAACGAGGAAGAAATCAAGGATAAGCGGCACTATGACCGCCCGACCAAATCACTGGTTCTCCTGCACGGACTCACCGGAACAGACACGGACTGGCTCTACGGCGGCGTGGCGCAGGAGATGGCAATTCAATACAACCACGCGGTCTTCATGCCGACGACAGGAAACTCTTTTTATCTGGACCGGGGCTATCCCGGCGGGAATTACTGCACCTTTGTCGGAGAGGAGTTCCCTGCGTATATCCGGGAAGTGTTCGGATACTGTGACAGTCGTGACAATACTCTGATTGCCGGCCTCTCGATGGGAGGATACGGCGCGGTCCACACGGCGCTGTCCTATCCGGAGCAGTTTTCTGCCTGCGTTGCACTTTCCTCAGCGTTTGTGATCCGGGAGTTTGCAAGACTCGGAAAGCGGGCCAACAGCGTTATGCCGGAGGCAATGGTGCGGGACGTCTTCGGAGATCCAGGCACGATTATGAACTCAGACAGAAATCTCGAATTCCTGTATCAGAATCTGAAAAAAGCAGGCAGGCTGATTCCGAAGCTGTATCTGGCAATCGGGACGGAGGACAGCCTGTACGAAAACAACCAGGAGTTCAAACGCTTCCTGGAAGGAGAAAAAGCGGATTTCTTCTACGAGGATGGACCCGGAGTACACAACTGGACCTTCTGGAATGATTATCTTCCCCGCGGTCTGGAGTGGGCACTGCGATAAAAATGAATCAGAAAGCCCTGCAGGGTATCATGCGATTGGCATGGTATCCTGCAGGGCTTTTTGAGACCATACTGACAAGAACAGAATTACGACAACAGTACAGCGTCGGTTTCCAGTGGGGTTGCAGAGAGGGCGTTGAATTTTTCAACCAGTTCATGCTTGGTCAGATGCTGCTTTTCTTCTCCGCGGACGTCGAGGATGATCTCTCCGTCGTTCATCATAATGAGGCGGTTGCCGTGACGGATAGCATCTTTCATGTTGTGCGTAATCATGAGGGTCGTAAGGTGATTTTCCTCGACAATCTGATCGGAGAGCTCCAGAACCTTTGCTGCCGTTGCGGGGTCCAGGGCTGCCGTGTGCTCGTCGAGCAGAAGCAGCTTTGGCTGTCGAAGAGTGGCCATCAGCAACGTGACTGCCTGTCTCTGGCCTCCGGACAGAAGGCCAACCTTTGCAGTCATACGATCCTCCAGACCCAGCCCGAGAACTCTAAGCCGTTCCCGGTACTCTTCCCGCTCGTTTTTGGTGATCTGCCAGCTGAGTCCGCGCTTCTGCCCGCGTCTTCTGGCGAGCGCGAGGTTCTCTTCCAGCTGCATATTGGGGGCAGTACCCATCATCGGATCCTGAAAAACACGGCCGATCAGCCAGGCACGCTTGTGTTCAGGCAGGGCGGTGACGTCATGTCCGTCCAGAATAATCCTGCCCTCATCCACCGGCCAGACGCCGGCGATGGCGTTGAGCATGGTGGATTTGCCGGCGCCATTGCCGCCGATGACGGTGACAAAGTCGCCCGGGTCCATGTGCAGCGAGAGCTTGTGCAGCGCGATCTTCTCGTTGATGGTACCGGGGTTGAAGGTTTTGCTGATTTCCTGAATGTCAAGCATTTTCCTTCGCCCCCTTCTTGAATTTTGCAAAGGAACTGATACGCAGCTGCCTCCAGTAGGGAACTGCGAGAAACAGTGCCACAACGATTGCCGTGAAGAGCTTCAGGTCGTTGGAATTCAGACGCAGCCAAAGGACTACGACAACGACCAGGTAGTAAATGATTCCGCCAATCACGGTGAAACTCAGAGTGAAGTAGAAATTGATGTATCTCTTCAGAAGTGCATTGCCGATCACCTCACCGATGATAACGGCCGCAAGACCGATCACAATGGCGCCGCGACCCATGTTGATGTCCGCAAAGCCCTGGTACTGACTCATCAGACCGCCGGCAAGCGCAACGACACCGTTGGAAATGGAGAGTCCGAGCACCTTCATGTGGTCAATGTTAATACCGAGCGCACGGCTCATGGCGGGGTTGTTGCCGGTGGCGCGGAATGCCGAACCCTGCTCTGTTCCGAAGTACCAGTAGAACACCGAGACCAGCGCAACGGCGATCAGCGCAGCGGTCAGAATGGCGAGCGGAACATTTCGGGACGAAATGACCAGGTGGTATTTATCCACGCTGACCGCCTTGTTTGCAGCCATGCCCATAATGCGCAGGTTGATGGAATACAGCGCAAACTGCGTCAGAATACCCGAGAGGATTGCGGGAATACCGAATCTGGTATGCAGCATTCCGGTGCAGAAACCGGCGAGCATTCCGGCAAGAACCGCCACGAGCAGAGCTGCCCAGGCGGGCCAGCCGGCCAGAATCAGCATCACGGTTACCGCGCCGCCCGTGGTGAACGAGCCGTCAACCGTCAGATCGGCGACGTCCAGAAGACGGAACGTGATATAGATTCCGAGCGCCATGATGCCCCAGATCAGACCCTGGGAGATACCGCCCGGCATGTTGCGGGCCAGCTTTAATAAACTAAGAGAAGCAAAATACGCACTCACAGAAGAGACTCCTTCATGTCAGAAATGCCCGCTCCCCGCGGGGAGCGGGCTGGCTTTTGCGATTCAGTGGAAACTCAGGCCTCGATGGCTTCAAAGCCCTCGGGAATGGCCACGCCCTGCGTTTCGCAGTTGGCGGCATTGTACTTGCCCGTGAACGGGGCATACTTGATCTCCATGGTGGAGACATCCGCACCGTTTGCAAGGATCTCAGCGGCCATCTCACCGGTGACACTGCCAAGGTCGTAGTAGGAGATGGAAAGCGTTACGCAGCCGCAGCCGGCACAGAGGTTCTCCTCACCGGCGACAACGGGAACCTTCTTCTCCAGGCAGACATTGTTGATCAGTTCCGCGTTGGAGGCGGCGGTGTTGTCGGTCGGAATGTAGAGGACGTTGCAGTCATCGCAGGCATTCGCGGTGACCTGGGCGACATCGTTGGAATCGGCAAAGGTAAAGTCGGCAACGGCATAGCCCATTCCTTCCAGAATCGGACGGATCTCATCAGCCTGGAACTTGGAGTTGGGTTCGCCGGAGCAGTAGAGCAGACCGACCTTCGCGGCATCGGGGAAGACCTGCTGGAGCAGCTCTGCCTGTGCCTGAGCGGGAACGCCGTCGGAGGTGCCGGAGATGTTGGTACCGGTAGCGCCGTTCCAGTTGTCAATGGCAAGGGCACTGGCATAGTCGGTGACGGAAGTGCCCAGGATGGGGATCTTGTTGGTTGCAGACTGAGCGGCAAGCAGAGCCGGAGTGGCGTTGGCAAGGATCAGGTCGACTTCGTCGCTGACAAACTGGCTGCAGATAACGGCACAGGTGGCAGAATCGCCGGAGGCGTTCTGCTCGGAGAAGGTGACGGCGTCGCCGAGCTTTGCCTTCAGGGCATCCTCAAAACCCTTCGTTGCAGCATCAAGAGCGGGATGCTGAACCAGCTGGCAGATACCGACGGTAAACTGCTGCGCCTCAGCGGCCTCTTCAACAGGAGCAGCCTCTTCAGCAGGAGCAGCCTCTTCGGCAGCGGGAGCTTCCGTGGCAGCGGGAGCCGCCGTCTGGCCGCATGCGCAGAGCGCAAAAATCATGGCAAGTGCACAGAGAATGGCAAGGATCTTTTTCATTGTTGTTTTCCTCCAATTAAAAATTGATTCAGCGAAAGACGTAAAAAAAACCGCCCGGAGAAGTCCGTGCGGCTGAATCCTTATATGAAAACCTTTGCAGCACAAACTTCTATTACTTTTCGTCAAAGTAATAGCGGTAGTAGTATGCAACAAAGAATCTGGCCTTCATAAAAGAGCCTCCCGTTGAAACTGGGGCTCACTTTAGCACGTTTTGGTGCTAAAGTCAAGAGATCCTTGTCTTTTCCGGGAAAGAATGTTATCATGTACAAAAACTTCTTCGGAAGAGAGCGGATGATTATGGAAAATGTCATCGGAGCCTTGATTGGGCTTCTATGGGGCGCCCTGGTTGCATGGCTGAATTCCCGTATCAACAGAAAAGCAATCGCAAAAAACACTCCCAAAGCGATGCTTGCGGCGAATATCACGCGAGTGGCAGTCGATATTGCGGCGATTGTACTGGTCTATCTGCTGCGGAATGTTTTGCCCGGCAGCTATGAAGCGACCATTGCCGGAACGGCTGTTTCGCTGGGACTGCTGACGGTGTTTTTTGCCTATCAGTTGACGAAACCGGAATAGCGAGGGGCTTGCCATGAAGAAAACCATCGGCATTCTGGGCGGAATGGGGCCCCTTGCCACAGCGGACCTGTTTTACAAAATTATAACGCTGACAAAGGCTTCCTGCGACGGCGACCATATCCGGGTTTACATCGACAGCAATGCTGCCATTCCGGACCGGACCGCAGCCATTCTGCACGGGGGAGCAGATCCCGTGGAAGAGATGGCTTCCGCGCTCCGTAACCTGGAAGCCTGCGGGGCGGACTGCGTTATTATGCCTTGCAACACGGCGCACTATTTTATCCCGCAGCTGGAGAAGCGAACAGAACTTCCGATTTTGAACATGCTGACCATTACGGCCGAAAGTTGTGCGAAGCACTATCCGGGAAAGACGGCGGCAATCCTTGCAACTGACGGAACCATTCAGACGGGGCTGTACGACCGGGCACTGGAGAGGGCAGGGGTTCCGTATCTGCACCCGGGCAGGGAAGAGCAGGCTGCGGTCATGCATATGGTGTACGATGTGGTCAAGGCTTCCCGGCCGATTCCGCCGGAAGCGGATATCTGGACCCGAATTCTGGATACGCTTCGTGCTCAGGGAGCGGATTACTTCATCCTGGGTTGTACGGAACTGCCGATTCTCGCTGAGACGATTCCGGCCGAAGGACCCTTTATCGACCCGACCACGGAGCTGGCAAAAGCAGCCATCCGTTTCTGCGGTTACGAACTCAGAGAATGATCAGAACGCGGGCTTCTGTACGGACAGACGACGGCCAATGTGCATCATAGCCATTGGTCGCCTCTTTTTATATATTCTTTGTATAATTGAAAAATAATTCAGCTTTTTTCAGGCGGAATCTTGTATCATTGTCACAAAAGAGCTTTACAAGTGTGAACAAACTGTGTATACTATACTTGAAATTTCGGAAATAATCCGAAAAGCAAAAATAATTGGAAGGGAGAAGCGTATGAAAGAAAAGAAAAAACTTGGACTTGGCGGAAAGATTCTGATCGGACTGGTTTTGGGTATTATAGTCGGTGCGATCTTCTGGGCTGTCATGGGGGCGGAAGCTGCCGGAGCATTTACGGCAAAGTACATCAAGCCGTTCGGTGACATCTTCGTCAACCTGCT
>JAEEGL014653275.1_pt1 | contig 12296 bp, 9 predicted proteins | sample 9134231 | NCBI WGS metagenome assembly JAEEGL01 (sample SAMN16246548, study PRJNA631951) | gut metagenome | biome: gut microbiome; feature: rumen; material: fiber-attached | host: Bos | place: Iran: Karaj | collected 2018-10 | reverse complement strand
ATTAGAAATAGTTTTTTCAGAATTATAACATACTGTTATTATTGATACTTTTAGCATCTTATCACCACTCTATATTTTAATATCTTTGATTATTTTATTCGTAGTTACTTCCCAAGAAAAATTATTAATTATATCTTTATGTAATTGAGTAGCAAGTTTTTTACATTTATTATCATCAATAGTTTTAGACATTGAATTAACCAATGAATTTACACTACCATCAATTAATATCCCATTTTCTTTATTAATAACTTCTACTATTCCACCCTGCATAGTTCCTATAACTATACATTTCATAAGGCCTGCTTCAAGCAAAGATGTTGGTAATCCTTCAGGCCATAACGGTGGATATAAAAACACATCAGCAAGTGCATAATAATCTAATAATTCTTTATAACTAAGTTTGCCTAGAAACTTTATGTTTTTACTTTTGAATTTTTCTTTATATTCATTTATCTCTGGACCATCTCCAGCAATATATAATGTTATATTGTCATATTTTTTCTCAAGTTCTATAAAAGCATTTAATATATTTAAAACTCCTTTTTGTTTTATTAAACGCCCTGCATATAGAAAGTTAGTTCCTTTATGTTCAGTCTTATTAGGCAATTGTTGTTCTACATCTATAGAATTATACCACACACCGTTTGCATTTATTTTGAACTTCATTAACCAATTTGCAGCTGCTTTAGATACCCCATAAAATCCAGTTATTTTCCTTTTAATTCTTTTCGTTAAATAATCCTCATATCTATTAGCAAAAAAATCAATAAACTTGTTATCAAGTGTTACATAATTTGAGCCGTGTTCCACCAAATATACTGGGATACCATGCTTTTTACCATATTTTGCCCCAATATGTGAGGTTAAATGAAATCTAGTATTAACAATAATTCTATCAATTTTATATTCGTCTAGTTTTTTAATTAAATTTTTATACTCCTTATTTTTTTTAGGTATCGGATACCTATTTTTAAATATGTTATAAATAGGTATTCTAATATTAATCAGATTTTCTTTTTCTTCAAAAGAACTTGAATTATTAAAATTAGAACTAATAATAATAACTCTATATCCTTTTAAGACTAACTTTCTAGATAAGTTATCGGTATATCTTTCTATCCCACCAAGATGTGGTATAGAATATCCTGAGAATATAGCTATTGTTTTCATATTATTTACCCTTACTTTTTAATATTGCTACTTCCTGAATAAGTAATGTTATTTTCCTTTTTTGTTCTGAAATAATTATTGTTAATAATAATGTTATAACCAGCAATAATGAAATAATTATTCCAATTACAAGATTAGACGTAGTTTCGAATCCCATCATTCTTGTGAAAATTGCCACAAAATCCGGAACTATACCAACTAACATTATTATAATTGCTGATATTAACCAAAATAATGAATATTTGATTGGCAATTTGTTCTTTGCCACTAATCTTAGAATTATAACTGCCAATACAAAACCTACAATAACTAACAATATTCTTAAATTATCACTCATTATCTATCACCTTTTTTCATTAATAGTATTGTCATGATAACATTTATCATATAATATGCACTCTTCCATGCCCTTATTGAAGATTTGCCATTTGTTCTTTCCATCATATTAGCTGGAACTTCTTTTACAACATATTTCTCTTGTAATAACATTGTTGTCGAAATAGGCTCAGGATATTCAAGTGGATATACAAAAGCAAATTTATTAATTATTTTCTTGTCAATTGCTCTAAATCCACTTGTTGTATCACCTATTTTTTTCCCTGTTTTTATTTTTATAAATATTGATATAATTTTAATACCAATTCTTCTAGCCATTGATGAGCGGAATTCACTAGTCTTCCTATTTAAAAATCTAGATCCTATACACATATTACATTCATTGTTAATAATTGGATTAACTATATCCTTTACATAACTAATGTCATGTTGTCCATCACCATCAAATTGAACAGCAATATCATAATTATGATAATAAGCATATCTATATCCAGTTTGAACAGCACCACCTATACCTAAATTAGTTATTAGATTGATATGAGGAATATCATTCTTTTCTAATACTTCTTTAGTCTTATCAGATGAACCATCATTAATAACAATTACATCATAGTCTACACCATATTTTTTATTGTAATTTTCAATTGTCTTATATGTATTTAGTATATTCTTCTCCTCATTATAGGCTGGAATAACTATTAAAATTTTGTTTTTCTTTTTTTCTTTCATAATATCACCTATACTACATCATCAAAACCCAGTCAATTACATTAGAAACGATTATTATATCAATTATAGATAATGCGATTGTAATGTACAATTTAGCTTCATTCCAATGGATATAATGTTTTTTATTACACAAGCACAATAATAACAAGAAATTAATTGGGATAAAATATCTACCTTGAACACCATCAATTCTTAAATTTCTAGCACTTCCAAAGCCTAAATATAGAGCACCAATTATAACAGTCATATTAACAATCCATGTAAAAATCATAAGGGCTTTATCTTTCACTGTTGTTTCATTTTTATGCTTTTCAACAAGACAACTAAGTATTAATATAGTTAAATATAAATATATTAGAATTTCAGGAATATATACATCTAACCATCCAAGTCTTCTTCCAACAAATGATGTAATGTAAAAATCAAAATGGGTTATTAATGTATTAAATCCTAAATATACAATGTTCAATGGTTGTAACAACAAGTAGCCAATTTTACTATAATTACCACCAACTATATTTCCTTTGTTAGAAATAGTACCACCAATTGTATGAGTCATATTAATTTGTCGAATATATATGTAACAAGCAATAGATAATACTAAGAATACTATTATTGGTATTATGACTTTTAAATTATATTTTCTATTTTTAAATCTTACCTTATCTTTCAATAAAAGTAACAATAACAATAATGGAAAATAAGAAAACTTACTATTAACTACAAATAATGCTAAAATACCAAGTATAATACCATTTTTCAATTCTAAATCTTCTTTAGAATACTTCAAGTTTAGCACATACGCTATAAATAGTAAACATGTCATATTGATGAGTGCATCACAAGACACTGAAGTTACTTGTTGCAAGTTCATAGGTGTTAATAGATATACAATTGCTAACAATTTACCAAATGGTATATATTTTATTAAATAATATCCAAGTACTAAGAAAACTAAGAAATTACAATAACTACCTGCATATATTGCAAACAATTCTGATACATTGAATATATGTGCAACGGCCATTCCAAATGCTGCAGGTAAATATAAAAGTTGTGAATATCCTCCTACTCTATATAACCCATCCTTGTGTACTAACCCAATAGGAGTAGAATTTACAATGCTCTCCTTTATTTCAATATAATTTGCTATATCAGGTTTAAGCTCATACACCTTATACTTATTCAATAAGAAATTACCTTTAGACATTTGATAAGCAATATTATAATGAAAAGGTTCATCAGGAACCATACCTGGAACAATCGTTAAAAAGAACAATGTCCCAATTGGTATAGCCAATGCTAAAAATAAATCTTCATAATCACCACTATAATAAGTAATTACTGCATTTCTAATAACAATAATTGAAGATATTAATAAAAGTGGAAATGTTATATAAGATAAACGATTATCGGTATATAAATCAAGTCGGCAATCCAAGAAACAAACAGCTAAAATAAGAGATACTAAAAGAATAAAAACATTGTTTAACTTTTTATATTTAATAGTTTTATTATTATCCTTATAGTATTTAATAGCAAACACTAAAAATTCAATTATGAATATCAATCCTAATATTGCTGCATAATAGTAACCACGCACATGACCATGTTGAACTACTAAAATAGATCCACCACCATCTACTTCACCAGTTGAAGTAAATGGTATTTCAGTATCTAGAGAATAAAAAGTAATTGGCTTCTTACCATTTAATCCTGATGCTTTAATAGTTAAAGTATATACTTCACCTAAAGAGCCTCTCTGTGGTTCAAAATTTAAACTGATATCTTGATTATCTGCTAATTCAGATAGTTTAAAATTTTGCTCATATATCTTATTATTTCCATCATCAAATACTTTGAAATTAAGATTGCCTTTTTTTATTTTCTTATCAAAATTTGCATATCGTACAATAATACTATCCAAAATATCGACCTTTGAAATAAACTTTTGAGTTAAGACCATATCTCTTTCAACATTTCCAATAATACCTGAAGCTTCTTTTTTGGTTTCCTTTGGACTATATGGTTTTACTAAAAAAGTAACTAATAATGCTAACAAAGTAATCGAAAATAATATAAGCCACTTTTTATTTTTCATTTTATCACTTCCTCAAGATAATAGCCGATATTTCTTACTTTAAATCACTATAAATAGTATACAATATATTTGGGCAAATTAAAATATAAAGAGAAGAATTTATAATTAATTCTTCCCTTTATATACCAAATTCAAATAATCAAATACATTTATAGTCGAATCAAGACTATAAGAATTTTCTAATTTAAATATTGACTTTATCTCTGGCGCCAATACATTATCAACATAAACCAATGAAGAAAAATTCCTACAAATGAATTCATTTGAAACATCTATATTATCAATTTCATCTCCAACTGTTTCAATATAATCAGTAATAAATTCATTTATACCATTGCATATTTCATCAAGCTTTGCAAAAAAATCTTTATCAATAATTTCATCCTTATATACTGGCTTATTATCATTATCAAATTTAATTAATTGACCATATGGTGCTGTCAAGAAAGTTTCAAGTATCATAGAAAATAGGAATATATTTTTTTCAGTATTTTTGCTGCTACTAAAACATCCATAACAATTACCACCAATTTTAGTTGGCTTGATATTATCACTTAAAGTTAAATAGTAACCATCCATCTTCATATCATTCATTTTCATTAAATAATATTGAATAGTTCCTGAATATCCTAAATCTACAACTGCTACCTTATCATTTTTATTAAACTTAGTCTTAGAATAATTTAAATAATTCTTTCTTTCATCTTTAAATTGTTCTAAGTATTTATCAAACATTCTTGAAAGTACTGCTTCTATTTCTTTTTCATCATCAACAGTTTTAACAAATTTATCTGGTATAGAAGCATCAGAGATTCCTAATCTATTCAAGAATAAATTATTCATCTTACCTTCATAGCCAATCATTAAGATATCCTTAGCATCATTAATTGTTTCAACACATGCAACAGAAGTTGCTCTACGTGAAGTTAAAAAATAACTAGTATTCTGTTTTTTTAACTTCATACTCTTAGAAAAAGATTCATACATTTTCTCTAAGTAATAACCTTCTCTTGCTAAAAATAAAACTTTATCATATTTTTTCTTTTCCAATTCTTTTTCTAAAAATAAGAAAAATTGTAAAAAGATAGGCCCAAAAATAGCATATCCTAAATCCGAAGGATTATTAATTAAATATGAATTAAAATTGACAAATGGTGAATTGAATAATCTCTTATTAACTATCAATCCTTTAACAATCTTGTCACCAATAGTATCACTAGTAGAATCCAAATAATTTGAATAATTTGAAAGGCCATATGCTTTCTTTGCTTGCATAACATGATAGAATGGTTTACCCATATCACATAACTGTTGAACATCTGATTGTTCATTATCACCTACATGAATAGAAGTAGAATTTTTAACTACTTTTTTAAAATAGTAATCCCAAATTCCACCATTATCTTTTCTCAAACCAGTTTCACTAGAAACTAATAATTTATCCCAATTAGAATAGCCACATTTCTTTAACATTTTACTAATTTCTTTAGTAGTTAAATACATATCACTAATTAGTATTATTTTCTTTTTCTTCTTTTTTAGTTCATTATATATTTCCAACATATCACATTTTGGAATAGTATATTCTAACTCTAAATCTACCTCTTTATTTTTTATATCCTGTAGTTTCTTTTTATTCAAAGAAGTGATTGACTCAAGTTTTACATATATTTCATCTATTGAACAATCATTCTCAAAATGCTTATCAACTCTAACAAGATATTCAGCATCTAATCTATTTTTCTTAAAACCATCATAATTATATTTCTTATTAACATAATCAGATAGCAGATCAAAAATTATAGATGGTGAAATTGTTTTTCTTGTAATTAATGTATCAAAAATATCGAAAGATACAATATCATAATTTGATAGTACAGATAAACATTCATCCTTAGTTTTTGAATTATACTGGTACAGATTTTTTAGTCCTCTATATCTAAATACTTTTGTATTTTTATCAACTATCATATATTTATAGCCGGCACTTTTTACTACTTGTGGTATCATACGCTCGATTGCATGAGCAAGTGTACCATCAGCTAAACCCTGTTCAGTACCAAAATCATCATATGTATAATTGAAATCTAGAAATGGTTCAATAGCCTTTACTTTTGCCCAAAAGAAAGAACCAACAGAATAATCAATATATTCATCACAAATAGAGATACCAATTCTATTAGCTATTTCATTAGATTTTTGTGTATTTTTTAACCAAGTATGTGCCCAATATGGCATATCATTATATGTTTCTGGAAAAATCAATCCAATATTATCGCCTTTTTCAAATTGAAAAAATTCTTTTTTAATTATTTCAGTTGAACCTACTAAATTATCTAACATATGGCGACGCCAACCATCTTGTTGTGATCCTGTTCTAATACTTTTCTTAGAATGAACATGTAATAGATAATCATATCTTTTTATGTCATTTTTGAAAGTTATAAACATTGGTGAAAAATCACGTCCAATATTTTCACACTCTTTTACAATAACGCTACCAACATTTTTAATACGTTTAAAATTTGCAGTTATTTCTTTTTTATCTGCATTCTTTTGTACAGATATTAACAAATCAAATTTATAAGGAATGTTATTAAAATAATTAATAAATTCATCAGATAGATCGACATAAAATAAATGTAGATGAATAGCAATGTTTCTATTCAAAGATTCTAATGATTCAGCGTTTTCAAACTTAATATCATCAGCAAAACTCTGATTACTTGCTAAGACCATATTAGTATTATAATTATTAATTCTTCTTAAAATTTTAAATTTTGAAACTAGTTTATTCTTTATTCTTTGCTTTTTTTCAGCTTTAATTGGAATTATACTATATATTTTTTTTAAAAATACTACGATTTTTCTTTTAATACCCATATGTTTATCTCCTAAAAATTTTACGTTTTAATGATTTAAATTTTCTTTTAATCTTTACTAGTTTTCTTACATATTTACCATGTGGACTAACATAGAAACATGGTAATCCCTTTGGATCAATTACATCTAATGAACTGTCCCCTACTACCATTGGTTTATTATATACCCTTTCAACAACAGATCCTGTCTTATAGTTATCCTCTAACATATCCATAACAGCATCAGTAAATTGTTCGAAACCATATGATAAATCTTTATTTGCCATATATTTAAGCCCAGCATTAGACATCTTAACTTGTAATTTTTCATCGTCTAATACTTTTAATATTGCTGTTGCTAACGACTCAGCATTACTTTCAGCTAATAATACTGCATCATCTGGCATATCATATAAATTGTTTTCTCTATATAATTCCACAACAGGTAATCCGCAAGCCATCATTTCAAATGGAATTCTTGAAGGGTTTGATGAACTTATACACAACCCAACTTTACACTTATTATATATTTCACTACATTTTTCGATTGGAATAATATGTAGATTTTCTGCATCGAAATCCAATTCCTTTTCAACCTTAGATCCATATAAATATATCTTAACATCAGGTCTTAATTTTTTAACAATACGTAATGCATTTTCTCCCAAGTCTGCACAACGTCTCCACTTTTCTGGCTGATAAATAAAACAAATTGCATTCTCTTTTTCTACATCATTACGTTTATGATAAACATTTAAATCTGCGCAAAAATCGAAGTACTTTGCTGGTTGAGAAAACTCTGTTGAAATTTTATGTGAAAGCCATTTACCTATAGTTACAAACTTAAATCCATATCTATAAGAATTTTCTGCTTTAATATAACTATTACCCATAGGTTCAAACCATGGCTCAAAATCTTGAATAAAATATGCTTTATTTGGTACATTTAAATATCTAACAGCTTCAGCTGTTGTCCAAGCAGTAGCAAATACCAAATCATATTCTTTTCTCATTTTAATTCCTACATATACATCTGCCAAACATTTTCCATAATAATCTTCTATCATTTTCTTCATTTCTTCATTAGTTGAAACAAAATCTTCCTCTACATATATATCAACAATATGCCCATATTTTACTAATGCATTAGCATTTTGTATAACTGTCCTATGACCACCAGATCCCATAACAGGATATGGGAAAACAATAGCTATATTTTTTCTCTTGAAATTCTTTAGTTTATTTTTATTAGCACTACCTAATGTATCATACATAAAGTTTTTTCTTATAGTTTGCTTATATACTATTTCACGTGTAGGCTTAAACCATTTATTAATCATTTCTTGAATTCTCTCAATTTCATTAAATTCAGTATCTTTATTAGTGATTGTTGAAACAGAAGATGAATGTTTACGTTGTAAGCTTAAAGAATCAGCAAAATATGCAATTTTCTTATCTCTTAATAAGTTTGAATATATAAACCAATCACCTGCAACTTTATATTCCTTAGCTTTAGATATTATTCTTAAATCAATATCATTTTTAAAAACAACAGAAGATACATTTAAAATTGTATTTAAAACGCTTAAATATTTCTTTATGTAAGTATTTCCATCAATTATAAAATCTGAATCAAAATCGCCAGTTCTAAAAATATCCGATAAGCCACGCGCATTCTTATCTATGACTTTACCATTTTCATTAATACGAGCAATTTCACTATATGATAAAACTACATCTTTATCATCAAAACCAGTAACTACTTTCTCCAAAAATGTTGGAGTAGCTACATCATCTGCCTCAGCTATCCAAAAATAATCACCAGTTACGTTTTCTATTCCTTTAATCCATTGTGAAAAAACAGAACCACTATTTGCTTCATTTTTGATAAATTTAATATTTACATCTTTATGTCGAGAAATATATTTTTCAATTACCTCAACACTATTATCCTTAGAACAGTCATCAAGAATTACTAATTCATAAATTGGATATGTTTGATTAATTATTGAATCTAATCTTTCCACTATATAATTTGCATAATTGTAATTTGGAACAATTACACTTACTTTTTTAATATTTTTCTGCATATGAAGTCACCTCTATATTTCTTTTATTAATAAGTTTAAAGATTTTAGTCTTTCTTTTTCTCTAAATAATTTACTTAATCTAACATTTTTCTTTTTCATACTTGAACCTTCTTTATGAAAAACATTTAAATTAGGATCATATAAGCTAACTAAATTATCTTTTAACATTCTGTGATATAAAAATTCTTCTTCATGGAATAAGAATGTTTCATTATAAAATGGATAAGTATATTTTTTAACATATTTATCACTAAATATTATTGCACACCCATGAAGTGCAACTTTTGTCTCTATCTTTTTTCCATTAACTGGTTTAACTGGTTTTCTAAATATATGTTTTACTTTTAAATATGCATTTAATAATCCTGCTTTAAAAGGGCTATTATAAATGCTAATTAATTTTTCACATTTATCTATTTCTTTTTTTATTTCTTCCTTTGTTTTATAAACAGGAAAAGGATTTACTGATTCTTTAGTTGGAGAATCAATACTTGGTCCTAACATATCAAAACTATATTCTTTATAATCCTCTTCTATTTTTTCTAAGAAATCTTTTTGAGTTATAAACACATCATTGTTTATGACTATATAAAACTTAGATTTATACTTTTTCTTAGCATATTCTATTCCTCTATTATTAGCCTTAGCAAAGCCATAATTCTTATCTAGCATAACTATATCTTTAGTAAAAGTATTAATAAGTTTTACTTCTTTATTTGATAATGTATTATTATCAACTACTATTATATGCGTATCTTTATTAGCTATCTTTTTTAAATTCATTAAACACTCTATAGTTTCATCTATATTGTTGTAATGTAGTATTATAAAGCTAAACATGTTATCACTACTTTCCAAATATTTTTAAAATCTTATTCATCATTTTCCATCTTTTACTATTATAGATATTTGTTAATTCACCAGTTAGCCTTTTATTTTCCCTTTTCAATTCACGTATTTGAGCTTCACGATTAATTAGTTTTTGCTCACCATTATAGTTTTCTAATAATAATCTATTGTATTCAGAATTAATAAAATCAAAATAACTATCTTCTTTTCCCTTTGGTCTATTTTGTTTTTTATTAGCAACAGTTATTTTGAATATATTTTGTAAACATAGATATTCAGATAATCTGTTATCCTTATTAAAAAGTTTATAATCATCAAAGCTTGAAAAATATGGTGGATATGCGATAGTTTTATCACATAGTTTAACGTTATATAAAATACCATATTTCTTTTCAATATTTCCAATCATATCAACAAAAGAACTAGCAGTAAAAAATCTTAAATGAGTAGTATCTAATAGTCCATGTTCTGAATAATTCCACTTACCATCAATTACTGCTTTAATGATATCAAGATTAGATATATTAGGTATAGATATTATCATACTTCCACCTGTTTTTAATAATTTTGTAAAAGCATAAATAACATCATCTGGATTCACTAAATGTTCTAAAACATCAGCAAAAACTATATAATCATATTTATTGTTTTTTTTGAAAAAGTTTTTATATTCAGCAGAATCAACATCAGTAGCAGAAAAATTATACACATCTCTATATACATTTTTAGATCTTGCACCTTCTGCTGCTTCCTTATCATATTCTATTCCGTCAACAATGCAATCGCACTTTTTTGTTAAAAAATTACCAATTAATCCAGATGCACATCCTACATCTAGCACAACGCTACCCTTTTTAATCTGTCTAATAACTGCTGCATGACTATCATCATCTCGACTAAGGTCAAAATTATAATCGTCAATACTATAATCATAATTATTTGTTTGAGGAGTAGTACCTAATAAACTATATTCACCACTTCCTAAACTAAAATACTCATTCTTTTTATTAGACATAAAGTAACCCTCCTATATTTCTTCTGCAAATCTTTTTTCTAATCTATCAAATACTAAATAGCATAGTACTAATATTACCAAACCAATTCCTAGAACTATAGCTAAATTGCCAAGTGCTGGTATTTGATGAACATAGAATATATCACGATATGCATTTATTAAATGCGCCATTGGATTTAATTTAAATATCCATAAGAACCATCCACTAAACATCTCAGTTGAATATAAAACTGGAGTTGCATAGAATGCCATATTAATGAAGAACATAACTAAATACTCAACGTCTTTTACATACACATTAATTGCACTAAGTAAGAATACAAATGCCAAAGTTACTACATATTGAATAAGCACAATTATTGGTAAAAATACTAAATGCCATGATATTCCTGCACCACCAGCAAGAACAAATATTAAAATGATTAGACAACTAATCAAGAAATTAATCATCCCTGAAGTTACTATTGAAATTGGAAGTATTTCTCTTGGAAAATATACTTTCTTAATCAAGTTACCATTCAAAGTTATACAGTTTGTTCCATTAGATATTGATGTTATAAACCAAGTCCATGGAATAATACCACATATTAAGAATATTAAATAATTATCAGTTTTAACTCTCATAATATATGGAAATACTATTGCATAAACTAATACTTGAAGAAGCGGATTCACAAAACTCCAAAGGATACCCAAGAATGATCCTTTATATTTTCCTCTAATATCCTTCTTAACATTAGTTTTTAATAATTCCCTATATTGATATAATTCTTTAAATAATTTCATTATTATTCACACTCCTTTAAGTAAGCGTCAATAACCTTATCGCATTTACCATCCATTGCTACTTCGCCATTATTTATCCATATTCCACGAGTACATAATTTTTTAACTGATTCCAAACTATGTGAAACTATAACTATAGTAATACTACTTTTAGCAAGTTCTTCTAACTTAGCATAACATTTATCTTGGAAATGTTGATCACCTACTGCAAGTATTTCATCTATTAATAAAATATCTGCTTCAACATTTATTGCAACACTAAAAGCTAGTCGCATATACATACCACTAGAATATGTTCTAATTGGAGAATCAATAAAATCACCTAGTTCAGAAAATTCAATTATATCATTTAACTT
>JAEEGL014543301.1_pt1 | contig 12296 bp, 11 predicted proteins | sample 9134231 | NCBI WGS metagenome assembly JAEEGL01 (sample SAMN16246548, study PRJNA631951) | gut metagenome | biome: gut microbiome; feature: rumen; material: fiber-attached | host: Bos | place: Iran: Karaj | collected 2018-10 | reverse complement strand
CGTAGGTACGCATAACTTCGCGGCGGAAAGGTTTCTGCTCGTAGGAAACCTTAACCATGTAAACCTGGCAGTCCAGATCGAAATAGGAGCACGCCATTGAAAGCGCGGTGCCCCACTGGCCTGCGCCGGTCTCGGTGGTAACGCCCTTAAGTCCCTGCTTCTTTGCATAATAAGCCTGAGCGATAGCAGAATTGAGCTTGTGGCTTCCGGAAGTATTATTGCCTTCGAATTTATAATAAATGTGAGCGGGGGTATCAAGCTTCTTTTCGAGGCAATATGCTCTTACTAAAGGTGAAGGACGGTACATCTTATAGAAGGACCTGATCTCTTCGGGAATATCGAAGTAAGGAGTGGTATCGTCCAGCTCCTGCTTTGCCAGTTCTTCGCAGAATATACCGGAAAGCTCCTGCAGGGTCACGGGCTGCAGAGTACCCGGATTAAGAATGGGTGCGGGCTTTTTCTTCATGTCGGCCCTGACATTGTACCACTTGTCGGGCATCTCGTTTTCTTCAAGATAGATCTTGTAAGGGATATTGCTCATACTGTACCTCCATATGGATATTAAAAATAACAACGTTGCTATTATAAGGCAAAACATTTCCAAACGCAAGGTTTCATACAGGTATACATAAAAAATCCTTGCATTTTTTGTGAGATAGTGATAATATTCATGATGTTGCTATTGTAAGAGTAGGTCGTGCGCCTGCTCTTATGTATTATAAGGGGATTTTTAATGGCCGGAAGGAAAGACACAGAAACAAAAGCAGAAGAGCTTTTAAAGCCTATAGCAGAGGCTTTTAACGTAAAGATCTATGATGTTGAATACGTTAAGGAAGGCAGTGATATGTATCTGCGTGCCTATATCGATAAGGAAGGCGGCGTGAACATCCAGGACTGCGAAAATGTAAGCCGTGCCTTTTCCGATAAGCTTGATGAGGCTGATATCATAAGCGACGCTTATATATTGGAAGTCTCCAGTCCCGGACTGGGCAGACAGCTCAAAAAAGACAGGCATTTTGAAAACAGCCTGGGCGAAGATGTGGAGCTTAAGCTTTTCGAAGCTTTAGACGGGCAAAAGGAATATGAAGGAACGCTTAAGGCCTTCGATAAGGACAGCATCACAGTCACAATAAATGGTGAGGACAAAGTTTTTGCCAGAAATACCATAGCGGTGGTTAGACTTAAATTAGATATATGACATAAGTTAATACCGGCCGTGTCATTCTGAGCGAATTACCGGCCGTGTCATTCTGAGCGAAGCGAAGAATCTTGACAGGAAAGTACATTATTACAGTACACAAGCGGAAGAAATCTTCCGTCAAATATAATCACAGCCGCAAGGACGGCATATGGAGGGTAAAAAGATGAATTCGGATCTGATGGACGCATTGGAGACACTGGAGCGGGAGAAAGAGATCAGCAAAGAGTCGATCTTTAAGGCGATCAGTGATTCATTGGTAACGGCCTGCAAGAATCATTTCAAGTCGGCAGATAATATCAGGGTGGATATCGATGAGAAAACATGCGCATTCCACGTGATAGCCACAAAGGAAGTAATAGAGCTGGCTGATGATGTTATGGACCCTGCTATAGAGATAAGCTGGGACGAAGCTAAGCTTATTGATCCCGAAGTACAGCCCGGCGGCTTTGTAGAGGTGGAGATCAATTCGAAGGAATTCGGCCGTATCGCTACCCAGAACGCAAAGAACGTGATCACCCAGAAGCTTCGTGAAGAAGAGCGCAATGTTGTATACAAGCAGTTCTCCGAGAAGCGTCACGATATAATCACAGGTGTTGTACAGCGCAGGGTTGGCAGAGGCTTTTCCATCAATCTTGGCAAGACCGATGCACTCCTTCCCGATCAGGAATGTGTACCCGGCGAGCGCCTTAAGCAGGGCGGCCGTATCAAGGTATACGTTATAGATGTGACCAGCACCCCCAAGGGCGCAAAGATCACGGTATCCCGTTCACATCCCGAGCTTGTGCGCAGGCTCTTTGAAGAGGAAGTGACCGAGATAAAGGACGGCACTGTTGAGATAATGAACATCGCACGTGAAGCCGGCAGCCGTACCAAGATGGCTGTTATGTCACACAATCCCAACGTAGATCCCGTGGGCGCATGCGTCGGTGTTAACGGAAGCCGTGTAAATGCTATAGTTAACGAGCTCTACGGAGAGAAGATCGATATCATCAACTGGAGCGACAACCCCGGCGAGCTTATCCAGAACTCACTCTCACCTGCAAAGATCGTGAACGTGTTCGCTGATCCCGATGAGAAGAGCGCAAATGTCGTTGTTCCGGACAGCCAGCTTTCACTGGCTATAGGTAAGTCCGGCCAGAACGCAAGACTGGCAGCTAAGCTTACCGGTTACAAGATCGACATCAAGTCCGAGAGCCAGGCTGTTGACGCCGTAGGTTTCCGTGTAGAGGATTACCTTGACGACGGCTACGAAGATGAATACGAAGAGGGATATGAAGGCGAATATGCTGAAGGCGATTATGCCGAAGGTTATGAGCAGGATGGTGAATATCCCGCAGGAGAAGACGGTAACGGTGAAGGTGAGGAATAAATAATTGCCTGTTACAAAAAAGAGGATACCCGAGCGCAGATGCTGTGGCTGCGGGCTTAGCATGCCGGGAAAAGAAATGATAAGGATAGTGCGCACACCCGAAGGTGCGATCGCGATCGACGAGACGGGGAAGGCAAACGGCAGAGGTGCATATATCTGCAGAAACACAGAATGCATCGCCAGGGCTGCAAAAAAAGACAGCCTGGGCAGATCCTTAAAAGCAAGTGTCGCGGCATCAGTATATGAAGAATTGAAGGAGCATTGCAGCGCGGATTGAATCAGGATAAAATTTTATCCCTTCTGGGACTGGCCCAGAGGGCAGGAAAGATAAAGAGCGGTAACTTTACCGTTGAAGGAAGCGTTAAGGGAGGAAAAGCCCGGCTGGTACTGATAGCTGCGGATACTTCAGATGCTTCAAAGAAAAATATCAGGGATATGTGCAGCTACTATCAGGTGGAATGCATGGAATATTCCCTCAAGGAGGACCTGGGTCATGCTCTGGGTAAAGAATTCAGAAGCGTGATTTCCGTAGAGGATGAAGGTTTTGCAAAGAAGTTAAAGACGCTCCTTAAGGGAGATATAAAGGGAGGTAGTGCGAAGAATGGCAAGGATCAGTAATTTTTCAAAGGAATTTACGGCAGCGGACGGAAGTTCGCCCAAGAACAATCTGATCATAGAACTTCTGGAAAAGCACGGAGCGGAAGGCAAGACCGCATCCAGTACTTTCCCCGGAGAGCTGGAAGGGACTATAGTTGCTGAACTTAAGGCCCTCGGATTCGTACGCTCAGGCAGTGAAGCAAAAGAGCCTGCTCCCGAGGCAAAGAAGCCGGAAACTGTAGAAAAGAAGGATAAGCCCGAAGAGAAAAAGGCTGAAGAAAAGAAAGAGCCTGTAGAGGAAAAGAAGGCTCCTGTAGCAGAGAAAAAGGAGCCTGTAAAGACTGAAAATCCTGCAGATAAGCAGAGAAATGCCGCACCCGTAAGACCTGAGGGTGACAGAAGACAGCCCCCCAGGAACGGTGAAGGCCAGCATGGCGGACAGCCTCAGCCTAAGAAAAAGAAGATAATCATTGTCGGCGGTAACAGCCCTCAGCAGCAGCGTCCCATGCAGGGCGGCGGAAATCCCAACAGGGGCGGATACGGCAATCAGGGCGGAAATAACTTTAACAGGGGACCCATCAGACCCCGTGAGAATATGATAGACCGCGCCGGAGCTATCTCTAACAAGAGAATGGAAGAAGAGCGCGCAAGGGAAGTACAGGAGCAGAAGCGTCTGGAAGCAGAGGCAGCTCTCCGCAGACAGCAGGAAGAGAAAGAAAGAGAGACTGCTGCAGCAGCTGCACCCGCAGCAAACAATAATACCGAAAACAGAAGACCTGCGCCTGCAGCAAACAACAGACCTGCGGATAACAGGAATTTCCAGGGACAGGGACAGAGACCCGCACCCTCAGGTGACAGGCCCTTCAGAAATGACAGACCTGCTCCTTCGGGAGACCGTTTCCAGGGCAGGGGTGACAGACCTGCTCCTTCGGGAGACCGTTTCCAGGGCAGAGGTGACAGACCTGCACCCGGCGGCAGACCTTTCAACAATCAGGGCGGCCAGGGCGGCAGACCCGGTCAGGGAGGACGTCCCGCACCCGGCGGCAGAGGAGGCTTTACAGCTCCCGCACCTGCACCGGAGACCAAGAACGATAACAGAAGAGGACGCCACAGCGATAAGGACCGTGACCGCGAGCAGAAGAAAGACAGCTCGATCTACGAGGATAAGCTGGGCAAGGGCAGGAATAACCGTGCAGGTTCTTTCCAGAAGCCTGTAGCAAAGAAACAGGAAGTACAGGAAGATGATATCAAGGTGATCACCCTTCCCGACTCCATCACCGTAAAAGAGCTTGCAGAGAAGATGCGCGTACAGCCTTCAGAGATAGTCAAGAAGCTGTTCATGCAGGGCGAGATGGTTACGGTGAACCAGGAGATCAGCTTTGAGAAGGCTGAAGAGATCGCCATTGATTATGAGATAATGTGTGAGCGTGAGGAGAAGGTAGACGTTATCGCAGAGCTCCTCAAGGAAGAAGACGAAGAAGAGAGCAAGCTGGTGGCAAGACCTCCCGTTATCTGTGTAATGGGTCATGTTGACCACGGTAAGACTTCACTGCTGGATGCTATCCGTAAGACCCATGTAACGGATAAGGAAGCCGGTGGTATCACACAGCACATCGGTGCATATACCGTATCCATTGACGGAAGATCCATAACATTCCTGGATACTCCCGGACATGAGGCATTCACCTCAATGCGTATGCGTGGTGCAAATTCCACCGATATCGCAATACTGGTGGTTGCTGCAGACGACGGCGTTATGCCCCAGACAGTAGAAGCTATCAACCATGCTAAAGCAGCAGGGATCGAGATAATAGTTGCAGTAAACAAAATAGATAAGCCCGGTGCAAATGTCGACCGTGTTAAGCAGGAGCTTACAGAGTACGAGCTGGTATCCGAGGACTGGGGCGGCAGCACCATATTCGCACCCGTATCCGCAAAGACCGGCGAAGGCATCGACAATCTGCTGGAGATGATACTTCTTACGGCAGATGTACTGGAGCTTAAGGCTAATCCCAAACGTCAGGCAAGAGGTCTGGTAATAGAGGCCGAGCTGGACAAGGGACGAGGACCCGTGGCTACCGTACTGGTACAGAAGGGTACCCTGCATGTCGGAGACTTTATCTCCGCAGGTGCATCCCACGGTAAGGTACGTGCCATGGTTGATGATAAGGGCAGGAGAGTCAAGGACGCAGGTCCTTCAACTCCCGTTGAGATACTTGGTCTTAACGATGTGCCTAATGCAGGTGAGATATTCATCTGCCATCCTAATGATAAGGAAGCAAAGAACTTTGCCGATACCTTCATAGCGCAGAACAAGGAAAAGCTGCTTGAGGATACCAAGGCAAAGATGAGTCTGGAAGATGTATTCAGCAAGATTCAGGAAGGTAACTTAAAGGAACTCAACCTGATCATCAAGGCTGACGTACAGGGCAGCGTGGAAGCCGTTAAGCAGTCACTGCTCAAGCTTTCAAACGAAGAAGTGGTTGTCAAAGCTATCCACGGCGGCGTTGGTGCCATCAACGAATCCGATGTTGTGCTGGCAAGTGCTTCAAATGCGATAATCATCGGTTTCAACGTACGTCCCGATGCGGTTGCAAAGCAGACTGCAGAGCGCGAAGGCGTAGACGTACGACTGTACAAGGTTATATATCAGGCTATCGAGGATATCGAGGCGGCTATGAAGGGTATGCTGGATCCCGTATTTGAGGAGAAGGTTATCGGTCATGCAGAAGTACGCCAGATATTCAAGGCTTCGGCAGTCGGTAACATCGCAGGTGCGTTTGTGCTTGACGGTACATTCCAGCGTGACTGCAAGATCCGCATCAGCCGCGAAGGCGAGCAGATCTACGAAGGTGCACTGTCATCCCTTAAGAGATTCAAAGATGATGTTAAGGAAGTTAAGGCAGGTTACGAATGCGGTCTGGTATTTGACGGCTTTGACCAGATGCAGGAACTGGATCAGGTAGAGGCTTATATAATGGTGGAGGTTCCCAGGACATAAGATGCGTAAGGGAAGTGTTAAAAATACAAGGATAAATTCTGAGGTACAGAAAGTACTGGCAGAGGCTATAAGAAGCGGACTTAAGGATCCCAGGGTGCCTGAGTTTACATCGGTAACTGATGTAGAAGTGGCGCCGGATCTTAAGACCTGCAAGGTCTGGGTATCCATGCTGATAAACAATGATGAGAACAGCATGGAGGCCGGGCTGGAGGGCTTAAAGAGTGCGGAAGGTTTCCTGCGCAGGGAACTGGCACATGAGCTTAATCTGCGAAACACGCCGGAACTGATATTCCTGCCGGATAATTCGATAGAATACGGTAACAGGATGTCACAGCTCATAGATGAAGTGAGCAAGGCAGACAGCGCTGCAAGAGCAGCAAGAGGAGAAGGGGATCAGGAAGACTGATGGATTTTGATCTTTATTCTGAAGTAAAAGATGCAAAGAGCATAGGTATCACTGGACATATAAAGCCGGACGGGGATTGTATAGGTTCCTGCCTGGCTCTTATGCAATATTTGAGTAAAAGAATGCCGGAGGCTGCGGTAGAGCTTTTTCTGGAAGAGCCGGAGAAGGGAATGGCGAATATCCCTCTGCGTGACCGGATAATAAGCGACTATCCGGAGCGTGAGCCTTTTGATGTGTTTATAGTCTGCGATACAAATGCGGAGCGGACCGGTGATGCACATAAGTATTTTAAGGCGGCAAAGAAGACCATAAATATAGACCATCACATCAGTAATATCAACGGTACCGGCGATGTCAGCCTGGTAAGACCTGAAGCTGCAGCCTGCGGGGAGATCATCTATTCGCTGATAGATGAGGGTTATATGGATGAGAAGATAGCCGAACTGCTTTATATGGCTATTGCACACGATACCGGTGTTTTCCACTTTTCCAACACTACGCCGGATACACTGCGTATAGCGGCAAAGCTTCTTGAATACAAATTTGATTTCTCAAAGATGCTGGATGACACCTTCTTCTCAAGATCCAAGGAGACCAATCTGCTGCTGGCACATGCTCTTCTTGAGGAGAGGTTATACTTTGACGGTAAACTGCTGATAGGATATTCCACCTGGAAGAAGATGCGTGAAGTGGGTGCTAACAGGGACGATACCGGCGGAATAGTTGAGAGACTGCGCATTACCATGGGAGTGGAATGTGCGATATATGTTTATGAGAAAAAGCCGGGACAGTGGAAGGCCAGTATGCGCTCTTCTTCCGATCTGGTAAATGTAGCCCGTGTGGGAGAGGCCTTCGGCGGCGGCGGACACAACCGCGCATCGGGCTGTGAGTATAATGGCGAGCTGGAGGATTTTATAGACAAACTTGTTAAGGAAGTTGGGAAGCAGATATTGTGTACAACGGAGTAATAAACATCTACAAAGAAAAAGGCTATACCTCCGCAGATGTAGTCGCAAAACTGAGAGGTATCCTTCACCAGAAGAAGATAGGACATACCGGAACGCTTGACCCTGAAGCAGAGGGCGTGCTTCCGGTATGTTTGGGTTATGCTACAAAGCTGGTGGAACATCTGACGGACAAGCATAAGGAATATATCTGCACTATACGTCTGGGTGTAACTACCGATACTGAAGATATGACCGGTGAAATACTAACGAGATCCGATGTTACATGCAGTAAGGATGAATTTGAACAGGCGGTATATTTATTCCGCGGGCAGTATGATCAGGTGCCTCCCATGTATTCGGCGCTAAAGCAGAACGGAAAGCGCCTGTATGAACTGGCACGTGAGGGAAAGGTTGTAGAGCGCCCTGCCAGAAAGATAGAGATATTTGACATCAGCGTGCTGGAGGTTAACCTTCCGGCTGCAGTATTTAAGGTTGAATGCAGCAAGGGCACGTATATCCGGTCACTTTGCCGCGATATAGGAGAGAGGCTGGGCTGCGGAGCTGCAATGGAAAAACTTACCCGGAGCATGAGCGGTGATTTCACGATAGATGATGCCATTAAGCTCGATGAGGTCGAGCGCCTGGCCAAAGCCGGTGAACTTGACAGCCATATAGTACTGGTAGAGCATTTCTTTAATGACTGCCCCGCAGTATTTGTACAGCCGGAACATATGAAACTTTTGAGAAACGGAAATCCCCTGCCCATCCCGGATTTTGGCACATATAACGATGGTCAGCTTTTCAGGGTCTATGATGATACCGAGAAGTTCTGCGCCGTATATAAACAGGATACGGGCGCTAATGTGCTGAAAGCGGAGACAATATTTGAACTGCCTTTAAGTTCTGAGTAAACATGAAGTCTTTCAAGATTCTTCGCTACGCTCAGAATGACAGTTTCGTGTCATCCTGAGCGCAGCGAAGGATCTTGACAGAAGTATATTAAACCATAGAACATTATGATAATCTTAGACTCCTTAGACACAATCTACACAGAACCCCCCACGGCCCTTGCCATAGGCAAGTTCGACGGGGTACACAAAGGCCATCGCAAACTCTTAGATCATATCTTAAGGGCTCAGGCAGACGGCCTTACTTCATGTGTATTCACTTTTGAACCCTCACCGGATAAGCTTTTTGGCAGCAACAAAGGCCAGATCCTTTCCCGCGATGAAAAACGCGGCATACTGGAAGAACTGGGAGTGGGCATACTGGTGGAATATCCCTTAGACCGTAATACCGCAGCCATCGATCCCGCGGAATTTATAACTGAATTCCTCTGCAGGCGCCTTAAGGCAGGGCTGATAGCCGCCGGAGCGGATCTGTCTTTTGGGGCAGGCGGTAAAGGTGATTTTGCTCTGCTGAACGCATACCGTTATGAATACGGCTACGAGACCGTGCAGGTTGATAAGATGCATTACCAGGGCGGGGCCATAAGCTCAAGCCGCATACGGGATATGCTGGAAGAAGGCCTTATGGAAGATGCTGCCGCATGTCTGGGACGAACATACAGTTTTACCGGCGTGGTAGAGCGGGGCAAAAGGATAGGTCACAGTATCGGATTCCCTACATTGAACATAACACCGGATAAAGATAAGATAATGCCTCCCCGTGGGGTATATGAGAGCGTGGTCATGCTTGGTGGCTGTGCGTATAAGGGAATGAGCAATATAGGAATGAAGCCTACCGTTAAGGAAGACGGTAATGTGAATCTTGAAACACATCTCTTTGACTTTGATGAAGAAGCATACGGAGAGGAGATCACCGTAGGCCTGCGAAGGTTTATAAGGCCGGAACGACGGTTTGAAGGGCTTGATGCATTAAAGGCCCAGCTGAATGCAGATATGGAAAAAATCCTCAGGGCCGGGCCCTGAGGATTTTTAAGTCATCGTAATACATTGAACATCTTTGCCAATGGTTCTATTATATCATGAAGGCTCTGGATGGAATCGTTGAGGGTTTCCAGATCGATGGAATTCAGCTTCTCCATGGCTTTGGAAAGATCGCCGGTAGCGTTTAAGGTGAGGTTATTGATATTACGCACGGTCTCCCCGAGATGGGCTTCGTTTAATTCCTGGGTGATGGTCTCCATATTTTTCAGGGAGGTCATGGAACGTGTGTAGATAGTATCTACCTTCGGGACCACATAGTTCGCCAGATATATCACTATTATCAGTACTGCCAGCATAAATATGGCACTGAGAGTGGACATCAAAAATGCCAGTTTCTGGTATTTGAGCTGCGCCTTTTCTGTTACAGCCATTTCCTTATTATGTTCTTCCTGCTTTAAATAGTGCTGTTCTTCCTGTATCTGTTTATTTTGGCTCAAGATTTTATCCTCCGTAGAAACTTTCTATTTGTTCAATTGTAATATGTCCCCGCCTTTTTTTCAATCCTATACTGTACTATTTACCACTTGCAGACGTTGCGGCAGTCTGATAATATTATGTCGTATGCAATGAGGCAGAGAGGTCATTATGGGACTTAAGGAAATTTTATCATTGGCAGGTGGTCTTGGACTTTTCCTGCTGGGTATGACACTGATGAGTGAAGGTATCGAGAAAGCAGCCGGTGCCAAGCTCAGAGGTATATTGGAGATGTTTACCACCAACCGTTTCAAGGGAATGCTGGTGGGCATTCTGTTTACAGCTATAATGCAGTCCTCATCGGCCTGTACCACTCTGGTAGTCAGTTTCGTTAACTCGGGGCTCATGACCCTTTTCCAGGCTGCGGGAGTTATCTTCGGTGCCAATATCGGTACCACCATTACATCACAGCTGGTTTCCTTTAATCTATCCGAATATGCACCGCTGATCCTGCTCACCGGCGTTATCATGGCTATGGCCAGCAAGAATCAGAAAGTAGAGAAGATAGCAGATGTTATCGCCGGCTTCGGCGTACTTTTCCTTGGTATATCCACCATGTCATCAGGCATGGCTTCCATAAAAGAATCCGAGGCAGTGGTGAACACCCTTGCAGGCCTCACCAATCCTTTCCTGGCGGTACTTACCGGTCTTGTGATCACTGCTGTGGTCCAGAGTTCATCGGTTACCGTATCACTTACACTATTGATGGCACAGCAGGGGCTTTTTAAAGACGTAAACATCTGTCTTTTCATAATCCTTGGCTGTAATATAGGTGCATGTACCACAGCACTGTTAGCTTCCATGGCAGGTAAGAAGGACGCAAAAAGAGCAGCGTTCATCCACCTGCTTTTTAATGTTATAGGAACGGTACTTATGTTCTTCGTCTTCCTGGTGGCTATGAACCCCGTATCGGAGTTCCTGCATTCCATATCCGCGGACGACGGCCGCTTTGTGGCAAACGCCCACACCATCATCAAGATAGTACAGGTTATCGTGCTGTTCCCGTTCTCGGATCTGATAGTAAAGCTCACTTATATATTCATACCCGGCAAGGACCAGAAGGTTGGTTATCTGGATACCTTCCAGCTTAAGTTCATCGGTGAGAAGGTGCTGTTCAATCCTTCCACTGCAGTCGTGGACGGACTTAAGGAGCTGGAGCGTATGGCTTCGCTTGCAAACGATAACTTAAACCGTGCCATGAACGCCCTTATCACCCAGGACGAAGAGGAGATAGAGGCCGTGCACGAGATGGAGAAGAATATCGACTTCCTGAATCACAGCATCACTTCGTATTTCATAAAGATCAACCAGTCCACCCTGCCTATCGAAGACTTACAGGGGCTGGGCGCCTTATTCCATGTGGCAAACGACATAGAGCGTATCGGCGACCATGCGGACAATATCGCTAATATGGCAGCGCGCCGCAAGGATATGGGCACAGGTTTTTCGCCTGCAGCCCAGAAGGAGCTGGCTGATATGATGGAGCTTGTCAATGCGTTGCTTGAGCGTTCCCTTAAGGTGATCCTGGGCAGCGGCAGCGATGAGATAATGAAAGAGATGAACAGCATGGAGAATAAGGTGGATGAGAAGGAGCGTGAGCTTCAGCAGAATCACATTGACCGCCTCACCAAAGGTGAATGTACTCCCGAGGCCGGCATGATATTCTCCGATGTGGCGGCTGCGCTTGAGCGTGTTGCGGATCATGCTGTGAATATAGCATCATATATTACCAAGAGGGATGCGATCGTATAATCTTATTAGTGCTAATTATCACTTTATGTGGTAAAATATAAAAACAGTTCCACTATACTGAAGAAGGAGAGAAGAGAAAAATGGCAAGAAAATGGGTTTATCTGTTCGAGGAAGGAAAGGCTGACATGCGTGAGCTTTTAGGCGGAAAGGGCGCCAATCTAGCGGAGATGACCAATCTGGGGCTGCCCGTACCCCAGGGCTTCACCATCACAACTGAAGCCTGCACACAGTATTATGAGGATGGCCGTCAGATCAATGATGAGATCATGGCGCAAGTTAATGAATATGTAGAGAAACTTCAGGAGATAACCGGCAAGAAGTTCGGTGATAAGGAAAATCCCCTTCTGGTTTCCGTTCGTTCCGGTGCACGTGCTTCAATGCCCGGTATGATGGATACCATACTTAACCTGGGACTTAACGAAGACGTTGTACAGGTTCTGGCAGAGAAGTCAAACAATCCCCGCTGGGCTTGGGACTGCTACAGAAGATTCATCCAGATGTATTCGGATGTCGTTATGGAAGTGGGTAAGAAGTATTTCGAGCAGCTCATTGATAAGATGAAGAGCCGCAAGGGCGTTAAGCAGGACGTTGAGCTGGATG
>JAEEGL014150552.1_pt1 | contig 12296 bp, 10 predicted proteins | sample 9134231 | NCBI WGS metagenome assembly JAEEGL01 (sample SAMN16246548, study PRJNA631951) | gut metagenome | biome: gut microbiome; feature: rumen; material: fiber-attached | host: Bos | place: Iran: Karaj | collected 2018-10 | reverse complement strand
GGGGTTATCAGAAGATTGGAACTATACTTCAGATTTACGAAACTGGCAAATGCATTGTACAGAATATTCGTGTGGAATTTGATGATGCCATAATAGGTGAAAGACTGCCTGCGACAGCCCGAAATACCCCATAATGCAGTCATTCCGCATGGAAAAGTCCAGAAGTTATAAGGGAGAATCAGAGATTTTCAGCCCATCTACTTACATAACATGTCAAACGTGTCTAACGAGGCGGTTTTGAGCCTGTTTTTGCGGAACATCCTATAGATGGCAGGTGCATTGGATGCACCTGTCGCAACAATGACATCTATAGCGGAGACGAACACAATGAAAATGCGAAACTACATCACGGCGGCGCCCACATTCCACCATAGGCCGATTTCCACCAGCAAGGAGGCCAACATCGGATGCGACACGAGAGTGCTGTCCGCTTTGGAACGGAGTCTTGAGAATATCCTTGAAGTCACAGGCTTCGCCCACCTGTTGCGCTACACCGTGTCTTTGCCCGGCGTATCTTCGACGGAGAGCAATAAGCTGTTCCGTCAGGGGCAGCAGGAGGTAGTGCGTCTATGCCAACGGCGTCAGCTTCAGCCAAACTACGTAGCTGTGAAATCAAAAGAGAGCAAAAATCAATACGATGTAGCGATGTTTTTAGATGGACGGACAGATACCCAAAAGGACAGGAAAATAGTAGAGCGGGCTGATGAAATATTCAAGAGGAAAGCTGAACTAAGAGGGGCTGATGCCGCGCAATGCTCTGTTCAACGCTTCGACATTCCGGAGACCAATATTTTGCTCTACGACAAGGCCGACATTGACAATGCGTTTCTTGAGGGAAGCAGAATTGCGCAGGTGGAATACGAACCGACTGGACGCACCCTGTTCGCTTCTCCCAAGAAATAGGCTGGATACAGGCAATTCGATATATGGCCCGAAACCATTGTTCTGGAACCATCGGGGCATGCTAAAGGCCTGATAATGTCTATAGTTTTGCAGGCATTTTGCCTTAGGTTGCTTTTTTACAATGAAATAGAAGATACACGCGAGGGCTGGTCCTCGGCGTGTATTGATGTGTGGGGTACGGCAGGGGTACATTAGTTTTTGTAGTTCTTCTTTCTGGCCTCCTTCGCGTCCATGCTGGCCTTTATGGCTTGTGAGGCCTGTTCCTTGGTCAATTCTTCCAGACACTGTACATGGAATTTCTCGCAGATTTCAAACTGCTCTCTGTCGCTATTATTGGACAGGCAATCAAGTTGTTTTTGAGTGATAGGGATATTGGCATCGTTCTTGCGGGAGCCTGTCCAGTTCCCTTTGGCTGGACGAGCTTCAGGTATGGCCTTGGCTGCGTCATCTGTAATTGGCACAGGGGGGCAATTGTCAAGGATAGGTGCGAAGATTTCCCGTGCAAGTTTGACGGCCGACTCTTGCGAAATATGCCCGCCTACAATACAGCCGTTCACGAGGAGCAATACGTTGCAAGTTTCATTCAAGTGGTTGGATACCACAATCTTGTCTCCGTTTTCATTCTTGTTGTTGGATTCCATAATGTTATTTCCTTCTGTCTTAAATGAACTGGTGAAAATCTGGATCCTTCCGAAGCAGTTTCTTGACCGTGGAGAGGGCTGAACCGATTCTGATGGCTCTGCTAGCGTTTTGTTTGGTAAGGTCTTCAAGACGCTTTGCACCGTATTTTTTCATGAGTTTGTCTTGCAGGTTAGAGCTGTAGCTGAGAAGGTGGTGGAGTTGTTTTTCTGTGATGCTGTTTGGATCAGTGGAGCTGGTTGATTCGGTCATTGTTTCGTTCCTTCATCCCACGGTTGCTGGGGATTGATGCCTGTATTGCTTTCATACGGTAATTGTTCCAAGATCTTCTTTCGCATGATGTCGTAGATTTGCTGCTGCCATAATGACACGCTCCAAGGGGTTGTGCTGGAAATGTTGGTCTTTACTTCCGGACACAGTGAGTAATTGTCAAATGAGACCGTAAAACGAACACGAAATCTTTTAGACATAATAGAATCCCATTTTTGAGTGTTCTGTGCAGGTTGTCTATTACCCATGCCGACCATGCTATGCCGATTTTCAAGGAGTTATCATGGCATTTTTGCGGGTACATTTGGCATGAGAAGGAAAATAAACTTCGTCCGCACATATGATGATACATTTGCATGTAAAGTTTAAAAGGAGGCGCAGAAATGGGATTTCCACGGAGGTACACGAAGCAGGAGACGTACAAGGGCTTGCCGATAGCCAGGGATGCGGAGCGCAACACGGCCATAGACACGGTGGCCCTCAATTCAATCAAGAAGATGATGGACAACGGTGTAGGGGGGAAGGACGATGAGGCCAAGCTCCTACGGCTCGACGTGGCGATACCCGCTACGCTGGAGGGGAACGATTTGTTCCGCAAGGCTCAGGCCGACATCATGAAGCACTACAGGAGGCATGACGCGCCTATCGAGTATGTGGCCTACAAGCATGAGTCCGCCGGTGGGAGTGTTTACAAGCTCGCTGTGCTCGCACGAAACAGTCAATCAGTAGAGGAAATTGCCGAGAGGACGGAAAAGATCTTCAACCACAAGCTGAAAGGGCATGAGCTGGAGGCGGGTGCAAGTGTAGCTGTCTCCACGGGGGCCGTCGTGTCTTTCAGCGGAGCCGATGCCCAGAGCTACGGGGAGGCGTTCAGGGAGTCAAGCACCATTGCCCAGGTGGAACTGTCGCCGGAGAAGACGAAGGTCTTGTTCTCCTCAAAGGGCTGAAACTATTCCACAAAGACGATAAAGATAGCGGTGTGGCAAGTGTCCACACCGCTATCAGTAATTTGATTTCTATAATTATTATTTTGGACAGAAATGTTTGCTTTCTGAATGACACCAATGCGTTCCTTCAACAGAGCTATTTTCAGGTAACGGAATGGCCAGATGCAGATGCCCGACAATTCGGGCGTTAGAAGCAAATGATCCAATAAAGATTCGTCCATCCGTCCCGCAGAATGGACACGCTTGATAATAGTTGTATTGTTTCTCTCTTTGGCTGTAAAATGATCTAATGTCAGCGATGGCGTAGTTTCTTCCTTCGGTCGTAGTCTTATAGACATTTATGGCTTTGATCACATCAGGGGAATACTCCACGCCTTCGGGGAAGATATCATACCAGCCAAAATGCTGTCCCCCATGTACATCAATCAAGGAGGATCTGTTGTTGTTAAAGCGAAGAACATGAAAGACACGTTTGCAGTTGCTACAGGAAGTTTCGGCTATTTCAAGCATGATGATTTGGACAGGCTCAAATAAGATGCGACTACGGTAACTGAAATGCCCTGAGACAATTTCTTTCACGAATGTCTCGACATCTAGACCATGCACTTTGGGCTCTTCAAGCCAGTCTCCTTCAGCAACAAACATGGGAAGAGGATACTCCAGTTGCACATCCGTAGAAGATACCGACTGGTCAGGCATCTTGCGGAACAGCCAGACACCAAAAATGTTGTCCTTTTCATATCTCTTCTGGCGTTCTACGGTTTCCTCGTATGTCTGCGGCGACCATTGGGCTTCAAAGGCGAATTTCCACTTGGCATTCTTGGCGAACACATCGGCACGCCAGCCATTGTGTTCCACTTCCGTATCTACTTCATAGCCTGCTTCATGGCACCCACGTGCAATACGAGCTTTCATGTAGAGGTGCTCCTTTGTCTCACCATTGCTGACGCTACAAGTTGTCCCTCTCTTGTGTCTGAAGAATCTAAGGCCATGCTTGCTTTCACACGGGGTGCACTCTTCATTACAGCAAGGCATGGTCAGCTTGACGAAGCCGTCACGGACATTCAATTTCAGGTCCTTCCATTCCTGACGTTCCATTGTTTCACCGATGATTATTTCGCCGTCATGAATCGCTTTTAAGTTCATTGAATTTCTCCATCAGAGAACAGACTTAATACATAGGGGTGAAACGAGTAAAGGATGAAGGCTACAGTAAAATGAAGAGGCAGTCCTCGTGACCAGCCATTGGAAGTTTTATGAAGCTACTATACTGCGGCTACATCCCCTGTCAAGAGACTGTTATGCAAAATGGGAAGACGGCTACATTACCGGATTTGTATTATTGTCTGCAATTTGCCACATGGCTCAACGAATCATAAAAAGGCCTTGAAATACAAGAGATTTGAAGACGGAGATGGAGCCGTGGAGGCCCCACTAGACGAACTACCCGAGAGGAACTGAAAACGGCCGTCTGACGCCCCCTGCATTTTGTAGAAGGACGATTCCGATGGTGTAGATGCCCGCCAACGCCTTGAAACATCGAGGGCTGGCCGCGCCCGACGCACAGGAAATGGCTCCTACAGCCCAGCATCTCCTCATCCGCTTTTTGACTGGCTGAAAGGCGTGTGTACAAACCTTTACCCGATTCGCGTTAACACCCCTGCTGTACCTTGATGATTTTGTAGAAGGATGGAACCGTGTCTGTATCCAGTCAAGACAGAAGGAAGCTAGGGACGATGCAGCTGTAGAGACCACTGGAAGCCTCTACAGCCTCTATTATACTAAAGGTATAGAGAGAGGATAGAGGCAAGGCAAAGAAGGTCGGTTTCACCTCGGCTACCCGCCCTCCATGCATGTGTAGAGATAGTTTTTCATCTTCGGCAAGCTCGCTACGCTTTAACCTGTCTTTGAAGATACAGACGATACTAGGCTCATGGCCCCCTCTACACTTTGTATGCTCTAGAAGACTTGAATCTTCGATAAGGATGAAGACAGAGACACAATCCAGTAGAAGCAGAATGGAGATACAGGCCATACAGAGGGTGATATGGAAGATGTAGCAGCTGGCAGGAGGGCAGGGCTGCCAGCGGGTAAGATGATTCGGAATAGCACGACTACACACTTCACATGTGTAGTCGGCAAGGGGAAATGGCTGTAGCAAAGTCTTCGACATGTGTATAATTGGTAATCTTACATACTACGGCGAAAATGACTCTCGCATTTATACCTAACAAATCGCAAAACTCCGCGAATTATAAGGAGAAATATTTTGCATAGTTAATGCCTACTATCCTATGACATTAACTATTTACATGCCTGCATAATTAAATGGGGAAAGAAGGTAGCACAGGATGAATACTAGCATTAACAAAAAAGGAAAAAGATCATGAGTTCAAAGAAGATTACCATGATGACGGATTATGGTGGCTTGCCATTGAGCACGACTGGCAAGAACAGTGAAGGATTCTACCAGGACATTCTGGACTCCATCAGGCGCATGATGGACAATTCTCTGAAGGCGCACAGCAAAGTGCTTTTCTTGCTCTTAACGTTTTCATACCCGTCCAACGGCCATAGCAACCCGAAGGACAACATTGTCCTTCAGGATGCTGAAATACAACAGAGCAACGAAGTTTTTAGGTATTTCCTTAACCAGTATATACGGAAACTTAACATAGAAGGCGCTGATCCGCATTATGTCTGGGTGCGTGAAAGGGCCGGCGCCTGCAACCACTGCCATTACCATCTTGCGCTCTGGCTGGATGCCAACGAAATTCAATACTTGGGAAAAATGGACCAGATCAACGGATACTGGTCGCAGGCTCTGGCGAACTTCGGGATTGTAGCCCCCGGTACTGATACGGCGGGACTTATCGACCGAGGATGCTACGAGCAGGATGGTAGAATACAGTATTATGGGATGACTGTCAATAGAGACATTCCAAATGAGTACGCGGCAGTCTTCCATCGTGCTTCGTATCTGGCCAAGGTCTATTCCAAGGATGCAATGTGCCCGGCAAGAACACGCACTTGGGGGTACTCGTTAAGATAATAGATAGAGAACCAAGATAAAAGGATATAATTTCAATATGTGGAATACTGATATGTTCATCCCAAGCCCTGAGCAAGTCAGGATATGCGAAGCAGTGAAGGCTGGCGGCAACCACGCCATTTTCGGCGAGGCAGGAACTGGCAAGACCACGCTTATACGGTTTATTGTAAATGAGTTGATGGCGATGGGCCGTCGTGTCCTTTGTGTTGCACCGACTGGAATAGCGACACAGAATCTCTGCATCAGAGGGGCGATGACCATCCACAGGGCATTTCACCTGCCAGACGGCAAGGTTGAAGATGCTGTTACTCCTAATTCGAGATACAACATCTTCTTTGATACCTTGATTATAGATGAGATTTCCATGGTTCGGAGCGATGTATTCACAACAATAGACAATCTCTTGAAATCGGGCGGCAATTGCTTTGCTCCATTTGGAGGTATTCAGGTCATTGTAGTCGGTGATTTCATGCAACTGCCACCATTTGCAGCGGATGCGACGCTTGGGGAATACATATATCGCAAGTTTGGCTCCTTGTTCTGCTTCAACACGGAATCGTGGCTCCAGACGAACTTTATTATCCATAAGTTGAACATAGGATACAGACAAGCGGAAGATTCCAATTTCTTTCAGTATCTCCATGCCATCCATTCCAATTCCATGTCTCTGTGTGAATTGGCCCATCTCAATGATACACTTCTCGACAATGGTATGACATCGGGTGATATGCCGGACTGCCAGTTGACATTGACCAAGGCGGATGCGAGAGGCATCAACCAGAGATGGCTGGACGGGTTGCCGGGCGAGACTCAGTCATTCGCGGCCATTGTTGAAGGGGATTTCCCTCTGGAGGAATACCCGGTTGATGACATGCTGACATTGAAGGCAGGCGAAAAAGTGTTGCTGACCGCCAATTTCTATGCCAACGGCAGGCTTGTCTTCGCCAACGGCGACTTCGGTACGTTTCTTGGTATTGGTCGCGACGGGCTCCATGTGCGGCTGGAGAAGGATGGACGCGAGGTCTCTGTCGCACAAAACACATGGTACCACTACGAATATGAAATGGCGGATGAAAGGCTCTCGTGCATGGCGACAGGGAGTTTCACCCAGTATCCTGTGCTGCCCGGCTACGCGGTCACCATCAACAGGTCACAGGGAATGACACTTACAGGCCGTATCAGGATTGAACTGCCCTTCACACCGTTGCCACCAGGCGTGATCTATACTGCGTTGTCTCGCGGACGTTCTCTGGACCAGTTGTCGTGCAACCGGATGATTGAGCGAGGGGATTTGCTACCGTCAAAAGAGGTTTGGGATTTCATGTCCATGCACAACCTTAGGTGAAAACGTCTCCAGAGAACGACCTTCTGAAGCCGATGATTACAATGGCTACGGTCAGCAACCGCTCTGATGCGTGGGGGTGGGCGGACTTCCGTTAAGCGTCTTCTGTCAGGCGAAAAGGCAAGACAGCAGAATCGCAGAGCAGAAACGGGAGCGGGGCCTATTTGTACTTATTCCGATATGAAAAAGCCGCAGAATTTAGCTATTTCTGCGGCTTTTTCTGTTTGGACTGGAAAACCTTCAGACTTTCAAATCCTCCATTCGGATAGAGGAATAATAGTCGTTGTGCATCAGGTTGTCAATGTCTTGCCTCTTGCATCCTAACCATTCAGCCAGCTTCTTACGAGTCGTGAAGCCTGCGACATATCCCTTGCAAAGCCATTCCAACACCAAGTTACGGTCACGGGATGCAAGGAGTTCTTTGTAGGTCGGCTTCCTGTCTTCCTGAGGGGGATTGGCCTCTTTCGTGCTGTTGAGGGGGAGGCTTTCCACTTCATGGTGGTCGCCGTCCATGGTCTCCCCTGTGCCATGTCTTTGCATCTCGAAGGCTCGCCAACTGTAAGGCGATTCGTCCGCAAGGATGTCCACGGCCTCCCATTTGGGATGCTCATCCTCCGGCAGCATCCGCATCAGGACAGGCAATTTATTCTCCGTGCTGAACATCCTGCCCTTCTGGAGTCCCATGAAGAAATAGATACTGTTTGCATAACTTCCAGAAAGCATCTTCTGTGCTACTTTGGTCTGAACAAAATCATAGTAGTCGTCTAGCTTCGACTCCTTTGTAGGACGAATCCACGGTTCCGTACCCGTGATGTTTTCGCAGACTGACCGAAAGTCTTTGCCGAGGCAGATCATGTTGTCAACCTTCACGTCAATGTTCACGGTTCCATAAGACTTGCCGCTCTTGTTGGTGTGGTGGATGACGATGATTGTCCAGCCGTGTCTTTGACGCAGGATGTTAAGGTTCTCAAAGAACTCATTGAACTTGCTTGGATTGTCACCTGCCGCAGTCAATGTCTTAATGCTGTCCAACACCAGCACACTGACCTTTTTCTGGCCTTGGTGCTTTTCGTTGACATGCCTGACAAGCCCTTCCAAGTACTCACGCCCTAAGGCGGTATCATGTTTTTGCTGATACCTGTAGATTTCAACGAAGGCGTCTCTTGACTCTGGATACATCTTGTCATTCCACAACTGGTATTTTCCCCACTGGTGTTCATCCATCTCGCCACTGACAATCAACGTGGAACGTTTGTCTCCCATTGGCTTGTGAAGGGCCTCCATTTGTACACCACTGGCAAGTGCTCTGACGATTGAATAGGCAAAAGGCGTCTTTCCGACATTGGGATGCGCGTATATAACGGAGATCTCACGGTCATGTGTTAGGCGCGTCATTATGTCCGGCGGTACACTGTTGGCTTGGGGATTGCATCTATTTTGCTCATAGTCAATTATGTGTGGTGGAACAGGAAGACCATAGGCTTTGTAGTAATCGGCATAATTACCTTTAGTAACAATTGGCATAAGCGTTCTCCTTTTGATGAGGTTCTGGAACATTCGATTCGGCATTTACCATGCCGAATCGAATCTTAAATAATGTGCTGTAATACTCTGTAGTCGTTGACTGGAGGCTGTACGCTAGCGAAGGGGACTGGAGGCTGTACGCTAGCGAATGTGGCTAAAGGCAGTGTGCAAACGGGCACTGGTTCTTTATCAGCACTAAGAGGGCGATAACAAATGTCAATGTGGCATTCCTCCCCCAAGAGTTCACAGATAGCCTCAAAGACTTTGCTACACTCACTGTAGTTCTCACTGAAAGTTGCTGGATTGCTGATATAATAAATGTGTCGTCCTTTAAGCGGCGTCCAGTCCACATGATTGATTGTATCCAGGCCACCTACCCATGACACGACAGCAATACCTGGATTCTCTTGATTCAGAAACACTTCCTCTGGGTTTGGTGTGAGGGCGATAGTCTCGACATTTGTGCTCTTCAGTTTTTCAACACCGATGAGATAGTATTTTGAGTATGGCAATGCAGCTTTACTGATGTAATTAGTATCAGACCGAACGACACTACGAATTGGGACATATATGTTCTTTCCATTGATGCAGTAGTAGGCATAGGATTGGTTACCGAAGTCGAAGACAAGTCTCTCGCCGATGAATGGACGTACCGCATACTGTCCCAGTGCGTATTTGGAATCAGGGGGAAACAAGTCCCCCACTGTACTCGTAAAGATATCTCCAACATCAATTCCACGGGATATGAGAATCTGTCGGGCTTTGAGAAAAAGAGCACCAATGTCTTTCATATCGCAACCAAGGTCATATTCAGTTCCCAATCGAAGATAAGGCAGAGTCAACCATGCTAATTCCCTAATATAGCATATTGAATCATTTGATTTGTATTTGCTTATTTTGTCAGGAAGATCGAAGACATCAGATAATTTTACCGCTGGGCTGCCATTAGAAGAAGGAATGATGGTGGTGTCTTTTGCAGGGAAGTAACGTGCTCTTTCTTTCGGAAACTCGCTGGCTACTGCTAGAATAACATTTGCCATATCCAAAACTATGGCTATCTTAGGTGTTTTAATGTCAATTGCATTGTTGCTGTAGTTATAGAGGGCAGCAAGCTGTTCACTTGTTGCCGAGGAAACTTGCGTGATAGGAGGAGGAATCATTTCAGATGATATCAAAGCACTAGTAGATGGCACTAATGGATATTGCCATATCGTAGGAATGTCGGGTTGAGGATTACCAAAACCGTTATTAATAACAAGTATTTGGCTTGGATCCTGCGGGGGCAAAGGTGTTTTTTGGTTTCTTAAGCTCTTGACAATGTCTTCCGTTACTTGGTCGGCAAGCTCCATTCCTTCATTATAAGGTTGCAGACACAGTTCGTAGTCGTTTTGCATTGTTATTCACTCTCCTGTAACTTGTTTGATGGCTTTTGTTGAATTGGTGTCTCCGGCTTGCCGTCAACGGCAAGCTGGAGGACAGCTAATGACTGGGGGGCTAGCCATACGACAGTTGTTTGTGTTTCCATATCATCCGATATGACATCTTCATTTACCATAATCACTCCTTTCAAGATTGTGACTTGACTTTTAGTGGGGGAAAGTTGGTTCTGTACGTCCATACGTGCAGAAGGATACTTCTAATTACATAAGGACACATCTAATTACATATAGTGGGGTATCACCTCCTTTTAACGTCTCTTAATCTGACTCAATTGCATCAGCCAGCCGTTCGCCAACGGCTTTTTCTGTCATCCAGCGAATGCGGGGAGCTTTGGTTGGATGGTGATGCGTTGTACATGGTGCATAAGTTAGCACATGATTTACTAATTACAAGATGATTTTATGTTTTTAAGATATTAATATTACGATAGTTACATATTTACATCACTGTTGCGAACATAATAGGGTTATTTAGGTGTGAAACCGATCGAGCATACAAGAGTCAAGGTATGGTTAAATCAGAAAAACAACGTATATTAAACAGTGTTTATGTTCATGAGAAGTATTGTACAATGGTGATGAACTACGACTGTTTAACCAAGGGAATAGGCAATGGATGACAAGCAAGAAACTACCAACTCATCTTCAATGCAGATAATGTGGGACAAATATCTCAATGAGATCAACAGAAGATGTGAGACGTTTATGGGAATATATAAGCGGGTATTACAGGAGAAGAAGGGGATATTACTGGAGGAGCAGAAGGCTATATTCCAAGACTTGGATTTCAAATTGTATTGTGCCAAAATGATGTGGCGAGCGATTCCAGATAAGTTGTTGTATCCGGCAATAGATAAATGGGTGAAGGCATTAGAGAAAGAGATTGATCCTTTGGACATATTTCTTCTGGGATGGTACACAGGGGATGTAATCAGACGATTGGATACCAAGTTAATGGCGTCTATTCGCGGAAGATTACACCGTACTGGTAATAGGACAGAGAAAAAAGAAGTGGATCCAAGATTCCGCAAGGTCTATGACAGGTACAAGCTTAGCAATAACCAAATGACTTTGAACCAATTGTTGCAGTGTGAATTTCACATTAAGGACATAAGCAAACCGAATGCTGAGTTAACTCGTTTTCGTTCAAAGTTTTATCGTGCGAAATGGATTCTGGACCGTGAAGGTTATCCAGAGGATATTTCCAATGATCCTATGGTGTTAGAGGATCAATATCTAGATTATCTTATTCGTCATAGTTTTATACAGTTTTATAATCCAGATGATGGGAGTGTAGCGATAACTTCAATCAATGAGAAAGGAAATAGTAGAACTATATTTGATGTATTTACTCACGAGAAGGCCAATAAGGAATTATCTATGAATGCCTTCGCAAAAATGATGAAAAACTCCCTGAAGAAGCAACGGCCTCTAGACAAAAAAGAACAAGGAAGATATCCTAATGAAAATGATGATGGCATGACAGGGGAAGGCCTCTCACAGTAGGATTGATGCCATTCTGCAATCGTACGATGACGATTGGAATAGGTCTCAGGGGGGGGGATGCCACAGAAGCCAGACAACAAAGAGCAAGAATGCCAGCTCCAATCGTACAGCGAAAAAACAGGCATGGAACTTGCAGTATAAGCAATGCCAATTAAATTATTAATGCCTCACACCGCCTTGGGCGGTGTGAGGCTAAATAAAGTCCAAAAGCTTTTGCCATTTTTTGGCATTTTGGGGGGGAATAATGGCCAGCACGGGGGCCTCTAAATTCCCCTAAAAATACTTAAAGGAGACTTAGGGAGGTACGGTCATACTCACTGTCTCTCCGCCATTTTCATACAGAAAGCCCCGAAGCGTATGCTTCGGGGCTTTCTCTTTTAGCTACATGCCGTTGGCTCTATCCCAAGGACGGATTAATGGTGCGAGAAGACGCGTTCGGGAGCGTGGAAGAGGGCGACGCCCAGTTCGTTGGCGCGCTGGATGACATCCGCATCCTTCAGGGAGCCGGATGGAGCGATGATGGCGGTCACGCCAGCCTTCGCAGCGACTTCAACGCCGTCGGGGAAGGGGAAGAAACCGTCGGAAGCCATGACGGCGTCTTTGATGGTTTCCTTGCCGCCGTATTTGTCGTTGAATTTCACAATGGCCTGTTCGACGGCGCCGACGCGGTCCTG
>JAEEGL013831673.1_pt1 | contig 12296 bp, 8 predicted proteins | sample 9134231 | NCBI WGS metagenome assembly JAEEGL01 (sample SAMN16246548, study PRJNA631951) | gut metagenome | biome: gut microbiome; feature: rumen; material: fiber-attached | host: Bos | place: Iran: Karaj | collected 2018-10 | reverse complement strand
GGGAATGAGGTCATCGCCGCCTTCCCTGGTGATGAAGAGGTCGAGCAGATAGGGCTGGACCATGGCGGCCAGAGTCATGGTGGCCGCTGTCACGCCGGGGGTGTTGGAGAAAGTGTCGAGCAGGAGCCCGAGGGCAAAAGCCCATACCATCATCGCCCATTTGGCCATGCCTTTTTTCATGGAGATCACGAAATAGACATACAGCATGGGCATTGCACAGCCAAAGAGTTGGCAATGGTTGAGCACAAATACCTGCACAGCGCACAGGATGATGAAGAGCAGCGGTAGTCGAAACAGGTCGTGATTCATGATCCTATAGATTTCTGTTCGGTTTGATGGAGTCTGTGGCCTGGCGCAGGAGGTTGAGGCGCTCCGTCACGGCAGCGTCGTCAATCACGCAGACGTCATGGAGATTGCCGAAGTCTGTGGACAACTTGATCTCAAGCCGGTAGGAGAGGCCGTCTTCGGAGTCGTGCTCCTCGATCACCTTGCCCACCATGATCCCCGGAGGGAACATCGAGGAGTAGCCGCTGGTCACGATGGTGTCGCCTTTCTCAAACTTGGCGTGCCTGGGGATGTCATCCACGTAGGCGATGTCCGACCTTCCTCCTTCCCAGTGGAGGTAACCGAAATAGCCGCGCCCTTGTATGGCGCAGCTGATGTTGGAGTGGGTGCTGAGTACGGGAATCACCACGGCATAGCGGCCGGAGGCCATATAGACCACACCCACCACACCATTGCCGCAGGCCACGCCCATGTCGGGATGCACCCCGTCATACATGCCTTTGTCGATGGTGATGAAGTTGTCGGCCTTGTCGATGGAGTTGCCGATGACCTTGGCTTTGATCAGTTTATATTGGCTGAGCAGGGGCATCTGTCCCCTGTTCACGTACGTGGAGTCGTGCTTGCGCCGCTCATCGGTGAGCTGTTCTCTGAGCAGGGCCACCTCGCGCTCCAGCATGAGGTTGCGCTCGGTGAGTTGCTCATTGACGGCTCCCTGTCCCACGAAGGAGTAAAACTTGGAGTCCGCCTCGTGGGTGAGCCCCGCCAGATAGTTGGCGGAGGAGAACCATACGCTTCCGTGGTAACTGTTGTATTGGAACAGCAGCACAAGGCTCACTACCTCGAGTATCACGAATACAAACCAATAGTTGTATTTCTTGAGAAACTCAATGAGATTGCGCATGGCCCTTGTCTTATCTCATCAGGAAGGAGTAACGGTCAACATTCTTCAGAGCCACACCAGCTCCCTTGGCCACGCTGTGCAACGGGTCTTCGGCGATGTGGAAAGGTATCTGGATCTTGTCGTGCAGGCGCTTGTCGAGACCGCGCAGCAGGGCACCGCCACCGGTGAGGTAGATGCCGTTGTGAACGATGTCGGCATACAACTCCGGCGGGGTCTTCTCCAGGGCGGAGAGCACGGCATTCTCGATCTTGGCCACCGTCTTGTCGAGGCAGTGGGCGATCTCCTGATAGCAGACGGGCACTTCCATAGGAAGGGCGGTGATGCGGTTGGGACCGTGCACGATGTAGTCCTCCGGGGCTTCGTCACCCAGGTCGGTGAGGGCGGATCCCACGTGGATCTTGATACGCTCTGCCATGCGCTCGCCCACCTTGAGGTTGTGCTGGCGGCTCATGTAGTCCTGGATGTCGGCGGTGAGGTCGTCACCGGCAATGCGGATGGAGTTGTTGGAGACAATGCCTCCGAGGGAGATGACTGCGATCTCGGTGCTTCCGCCGCCGATGTCGACAATCATGTTGCCTTCTGGTGCTTCCACGTCGATGCCGATGCCGATGGCGGCAGCCATCGGCTCAAAAATCAGATAGACGTCGCGTCCGTCGGCATGTTCGGCGGAGTCGCGCACGGCGCGGAGCTCCACCTCTGTCGATCCTGAGGGAACGCCGATGACCATGCGCAGGGAGGGTGAGAAGAAGCGGCTTCCGGTATGCACCATTTTGATCAGTCCTCTCATCATCTGCTCACAGGCCGAGAAATCAGCGATCACACCATCGCGCAGGGGGCGCACGGTGCGTATGTTGTCGTGTGTCTTCTCATACATCAGTTTGGCTTTCTCGCCCACAGCCAGCATCTTGTCGGTGCGCTTGTCGAGAGCCACGACCGAAGGCTCGTCCACCACGATCTTGTCATCGCTGATGATGATGGTGTTGGCCGTGCCAAGGTCCATTGCTATTTCACGAGTGAATGAAAAAAATCCCATTTTTCTAAGTTTTAAACGAATTGGATGCGGACAGGTGTCCTGGTGACATCTTGGGGCTCATCGGCCCGGAATGATTATTTGCCGGCAAACCAGTTGTGGATGGCGGTGTCGTAGTGGCTGCTGACGCCAAAAGCGCGCTCGGCAAACATGCGGCGGTCGGCCAGGCTGGTCTGTGCACCTTTCTCACGAAGGATGCTGGTCAGGATGCCGTATTCAGCCTTGCTGGGCACGATGACCACGTCTTTGAAGTTCTTGGCAGCTGCCCTGATGAGGGAGATGCCGCCGATATCGATCTTCTCGATGATATCTTGTTCGCCGGCACCGCTTGCCACGGTGTCCTCGAAGGGATAGAGATCTACGACGACGAGGTCAATCTCGGGGATGTCGTAAGTCTTCATCTGCTCCTGGTCACCTTCGTTGTCGCGGCGTGCGAGGATGCCTCCGAATACTTTGGGGTGAAGGGTCTTCACACGGCCTCCAAGGATGGAGGGATAGGAGGTCAGACTCTCAACGGTCTGGCATTCATAGCCCAGAGACTCGATGAACTTCTGTGTTCCTCCGGTGGAGAGAAACTTGACTCCGCCGGCATGAAGTGCTGCCAGCAATTCCTCAAGACCGTCTTTGTGGAAGACGGAAATCAGTGCGGTTTTTATCGTTTTGTTGTCAACCATGTCCAGTATAAATTTTTAGAGGATGCTCTTGTTGATGTTTTTGAGGATGCAAAGTTACTAAAAAAAGGACTTATGCACGGCATGTTTATCCCACTTTTTTATTTTTTTGCCTGAATATTTGATTTATGTTATTTAATGTGTTAATTTTGCAGTCCGTGGCCAAACCGGTCTTTGAACGATAGATTGAATAGACTGGGTGTAACTATCAATGGAGTGCGTTTTTTTGCAGCGGCCACCTCCAATTTTATATTTTTATTGCAAATGACCAACATCGCTATTTTCGTGTCGGGTAACGGCAGCAATTGTGAGAACCTCATCAAGTATTTTCAAAACCATGACCGGGCCAATGTGGTCCTGGTGGTCAGCAACCGTGCGGATGCGTTCGCCCTGACACGGGCAGAGCGCCTGGGCGTGGATACCACCATCGTTCCCCGTGCACAGCTCAACGACCCTGGTGTCATGACCCCTCTGCTGGAAAAATACGGCGTCAACCTGATTGTCTTGGCTGGATTCCTGCCGATGGTTCCCGAATATCTCATCAACCTCTTCCCGCAGCGCATCATCAATATCCATCCCGCACTCTTGCCCCGTCATGGAGGGAAGGGCATGTGGGGCCACCATGTGCATGAGGCCGTGAAGGCTGCTGGCGACACGCAGACGGGCATCACCGTCCATTATGTCTCTCCGGTATGCGACGGAGGTGAGATCATCGCGCAGTATGCGGTGGCTCTCTCTCCCGAGGACTCGGTGGATGACATCGCCGCCAAGGAACATGAGTTGGAGATGCGCTATTTCCCTGCGATTGTGGAACGGGTGGTTCTGGGACTCGAGAAAGACAATGCCATCCGGAAAATGGACAAGCAGATCCTTCTCATCAATGATATCGCTGGCTATGGAAAGGTGGCCACCGCGGCCATGTTGCCCATCCTGTCATATTTCGGACTGCCAGTGTATAATCTTCCTACGGCGTTGGTTTCCAATACTTTGGACTATGGCAAGTTTAATATTCTCGACACGACAGATTATATCAAAGGGGTCTTCCCGGTTTGGAAGCAACTGGGCTTCCGCTTCGATGCCATCGCCACGGGGTTCATCGCCTCTGAGCGGCAGGCGCGCATTGTGTCGGAATATTGCATGGAACAGGCTGCCAACGGGACGACGATTTTCGTGGATCCCATCATGGGCGATGAAGGCAAACTCTACAATGGAGTGACACCGGCCACCATCCGTTCCATGCTCGAGATGTTGTCGGTGGCTCATCTCACATACCCCAACTACACGGAGGCTTGTTTCCTGACGGGGACGCCTTACCGCGAGGAGGGCGTGACGCTGGAAGAGGCGCATCGGATGCTCCGCCAACTCCAGGAGGTGGGGGCGAAGTCGGTGATCATCACCAGCATGTTGGTGGATGGCGTGCATTGCGTGGTGGGCGTCAATCACTTTGATGGAGAACTGTTCAAGTTGGATTACACGGAGATCCCCGTGCATTTCCCCGGCACTGGCGATATCTTCTCCGCAGTGCTCATCGGCCACCTGCTCATGGGTGAGACCTTGGTGCGCAGCACGCGCCTGGCGATGGATGCCGTAGCGACTTTGATTGCGCACAACAAGGATAACGATGATAAGAACAGGGGTATCCCTGTTGAGAATTATCTCGGCATTCTTTGAGGATGTTTTTCTCTTTCCTCTGAGATAGGCCTTTCTCCCCTTTGAGATAGGCCTTTCTTCTTTCTGTGAGGGACTTTTCTTTCCTTTGAGAAAGGTCTTTTTTTCCTGATTTTTCAGGCGCCGTCTCAGAACTCTGCCTTCCAGGTGAAGGCCATCACTTCCTGCGTGACGGGATGCCGGAAACGAAGGGTCTCGGCGTGGAGGTAGAGCCGGTCGGCTGGTGTGCCATACAGGGTGTCGCCCTTGATGGGGATGCCGATGCCTTTGGGATGTGCGCAGTGCACGCGGAGTTGGTGGGTGCGCCCTGTCAGGGGATGCAGTTGGATGCGGTCAGGGGTGATGAACGTATAGTCCGTCGCGGCTTGCCGGCCATGTTCGAAATCCACTTTTTGTCGCGGCCGGTCGGTTGGCATGGCGCTGAGTGGCAGATGGATTCGTCCGCTTGACGGGAAGGAGGGGTCGGCTTCTCTCTCCAACAGGGCGACGTAGGTTTTCTGGATTTCCCGGTTTTTGAATTGCTCTTGCAGGTTTTTGTGTACAGAGGACTCCTTGGCGATGACGAGGAGTCCGGAAGTGGCCATGTCGAGGCGGTGGACGATGAGTGGACCTGTCGCCTCAGGACAATGGCTTCTGACAAATGACCAGACCGAGGCTTCGCCGACCTTGCCGGGCACAGACAATACTCCCTCGGGTTTGCGGACCACCATCAGCCATTCGTCTTCATACTCGATTTCGGGTTCTTTTTGTGAAGGTTTTTCATGATGGTTTTCTTCGATGTCCAGTCCTTGCAGCATATACTGGAGGATGGGCAGGCATTTCCCCCTGCAGGCGGGATAGAAATGCAGGTGCTCGCGGATTTCTCCTACAGGGGATTGTCCCCACCAGAACTCAGCGATGCTGATGGGGCGGAGATGGTGGGAGAAGGCATACTGAAAGAGTTTTGGTGCACAGCATTCACCGCTGCCGGAGGGCGGGGTGGGGGTGGAGGTGCCCTTGAAGATCTGGAGCAGGTTTTGGGATTGTCCGAGGGCATTGCGCATCATGAAGTGCTCAAACAACCATCGCTGGAGGGCATCCGACATCTCTTTCCTCTGGGTGCGAAAGCGTTTGATTTTTTCTTCGAGGCTATTCACGGTCGCCTCTTGGGCGGCGATGGCCTGCTGGTGGTGCTGCCGCTTCCTCTTGAGTTCGGCTTTCATCCATTGGCTTTCCCTGATCAGTTCTTCTTCCTGGCACGAAGGGTCTTGCCTCCGCTCGTCTCGCTGCCGCTTGGCTTGTTCCATCTTGGTTTTCCAGGAGGTGATGTCTTGTTCCATGTCCTTGCGGAGACGGGTGAGCCGCTCCCGGGCATGGAGGAGTTCTGGCTGATGTTCGAGCTCCTCCACTTGGCGGTTGATGGCACTGATCTTGGCCTCTTCTTGCTTGAAATACCCGTCTTCCTGTTGGAAATCAAAGACGGCGGGCACGAAATAGGACCAGTCGTTGCGCTCGGCCAACAAACCGGAGTAGGCGGCGAGGAATCCCAGTTGCCGTCGCTCGTCCTCCACCACAAGCACACCAAACATCTTTCCCCTGCGGAGTTCTTCCTGCCACTCATCTTTCGTCGCGATATAGCGTTGCACCGCCGCCGCTGCCTGTTGGCAGAGCGGATGGGGCACGTAGCCCATGGGGTTGTTGAGCCGCTTGGGACGTGCGATATCTGTGTAGAGGGGATGGAGCCTTTCCATGGACGGCGGTGGCTCAGTTGGTCAGCGTGACGGCCATCAGACCGATGACGACATCGCAGGAGAGGGTGCGCAGGGTCAGTCGCCGCAGGCGTTTCTTGGGACGAAGGGGCATTTTGAGGAGTTGGGCGGCTCCACAGTCGATCAGCTTCGGTTCGGCACTGTCGGGGTTGCCCGGGACGGAGTTCTCAAATGCTCCGGTCTTGGCTACCTCACTGATGTGACGTGATACCTTTCCGCTGCCCAGGTGCACCCTGTAGGGCCGCAGGGAAGCGGCGCTGAATGCCAGTCCGTCGAGATAGTAGTCCTGTTCGATGGGACACCAGTTGACGGGGTTCTCCAGATGCAGGGTGTCTGCTGTTCCGTCGCTGTATTCCACGGTGATGATGCCATTGTCGATGCGGCTCTGCATGTTGTTGGTGCTTCCGGCGAGCATCAGACAGGCATAGGAGGCTTTTCCCTTGAGGGGGATGGTCACGCTCTCGGGGTAGTTGTCCCACAGCGAGGTATAGATGATGTTGTGTCCCTCGGCGGGTGTGAGGAAGGTCACGCCGATGCCTGTGTCAAACAGTCCTTTCACTGACTTGGCGCGCAGTCCGTCATCCTCGATATGGGCGGTGCGGTGGGGCAGGCACCACTGTCCGATGCCTTGTTTGGGCAGTTGGAGTGTGGTGTAGGGCGGACGTGGTGTGAGGTATTCGTTTTTGAAGATGTCATCGACATTGGCGTTGAAGAGTTTGCTCAGGTCGATGGGTCTTTGTTTGGTGCCTTCGATGAAGTCGGCGAGTCCGGCGGTGTCGATGTCGATGAGGTCCTGTGGTGAGAGACTTGTCTGGTCGCTGCTGGGTTCTTGTTGGATGTCCCACTGACTCATGTCGGCGGTAAGGGTCTGGTGGGTGCTTTCCGTTCCGTGAAACTCTACGAATTGTCCGTCACCGGTTCCCACGCGCAGGATGATGCGCAGGGGTTGGGCGAAGTGCTGTGTGATGTCATAGGTCAGCCTGCTGCCTTGCCGCCTGAACGTGTAACTCAGGTAGGGGGTGGAGATGGAGGCCTCGTCCCACTCGTCGGGCAGGGTGTATTGGATGACGCATTGTCCGTTGAGGGCGTCGGGACGGATGCCGAAGAGGCCGTTGACGATGGCCCGTGATGAGATGCCGATGTTGTCGCCGAAGTCTCGGTAGGCCTCGCTGCGGGCTTTGTCGTAATAACTGATCTGGCCGAAGTTTCCGGGACATGCGCCGAGGAACATGCCGTCGAGCACGTCGCTTTTCAACAGTCTGAAGCCTTCGTTGCGCCTTCCTGCGATGAAGTAGGCCAAGGCCATGTTCATCACCTCTTCATGGGCCACATTGTTGGTGCTCCAGTCATAGGGCAACCAGTTGGTGGTGCTGAGGGTGAACAGTCTTCCGCTGTCGTCGGCCACCATCTGTCCGCCGTCTTTCACCTCCACGGGGATATGGGGGAAGTGGCGGTCGGCGTAGAGCGTGGCCTGCCAGGCCTGGTCGGTGGTGCAGGCGCCGCAGTCGATGGGGGTGTAGATAGACCAGAGGGCTGCGCTGCTGTGCACCCTTTTCTGTCCCATAAGGTCTTGGAATTCAGCCCAGTGGCCCTCTTTTTTCAACCACAGGCGGTGGTTCATGGCTCTCAGGATGGCCTGTGCCTCCTGTTCGTAGGGGGTGGGGTCTTCGCCGATGAGCGCTGCGATGCGTGCGGCGAGCAGGTTGCCCCTGTAGTTGTAGGCTGAGGAGTGGGTCACCGCTCCGCCGTTGTAGTAGAGGGCGTCGCTGGCCCAGATGCAGCAGTAGGCGTCATAGAGATGGTCGCCGTCGGGATCGAAGTTGCGCTTCTCCCATTCCAGGTGGAGTTTGATGATGGGCCACATCTTCCTCATATAGGCTTTGTCGGCGTGGTAGCAGAAGTGCCACATCAACTCATCGATGTAGTTGAGGTTCATGTCGTAGTGGCTCATCTTGTCGCTGTTGCCGGGGAGTTTGCAGATGTAACCGTTGCTGTACATCTGCGTGCCCCATTTCTCCTCAGCCCTCGCGAGGTTGTTCTTGGGGTCTTGGTTGGGGTGGGGGTATTGGGGTGGTACCTGGGTCACCATGCTCTTGGCATAGGCGTCGAAATGGGAACGTGCGCGGTCATCCCATCCCAGGACATCGCCCACGTAACCGGCCCGCCAGCCGGCCAGGGGGGTGCGCCATCCCACGCAGCCATGCAACCAGGTCTCGCCGTCCCAGAGTCCGTCGGCAGCTGCGGCGAGACTGGCGCCTAAGGTGTTGATGTAGGGGTCTGGGGTCTGTATCTCAAGGCGTGAGATGATGCCTTGCCGGATTTCTTCCTCCGCGTCAAAGTGTTGCTGACCGAGGGTGTCGACCATGAGGATGCGGTCGGCGGTGAGGGTGACATACGTGTCGCTGTCGTTGACCCAGGTGAGGGTCTGCAGGGGTTGGCCGACGGCTTCAAAACTGCTCCGGGGTTCCAGGCCATAGTCGCCGTCACGGGTCATTTTCGTCTTGGCTACTTTCCTGACGATGGCATGGAAGACAGGACTTTGGGAGAATCCCTCGGTGTGAAACCGCCAGATGGCGCCCTCGTCGGTGTAGGTGGCCAGGGTGGTGATGTGCGTCTGTCCTTGTTGCCAACGGTCATCTCCCAGGGTATAGCTTCTTCGGCCGCCTTGGTATCTGGCTTCGCAAAAGGTGGTGGAGTCAAGAGGCTGCAGCCTTCCCTCGTGCTCGATGAGGAAGGTGATATTGAGGCTGTTGTCGCGGTCATAGGTGGCGAAGACGGGACGGTCGCTGGTCTCCAGGCGCATCCGGGTGTGCGATCCGTAGAGGGCACGGGTGTAGCGGTTGGTGCCGTTGACGCAGACGATCTCGCCGTGGTCGGGGTAGTAGTTCATGGCTCTTGCCGGTTTCCTGTCTTCGTCCCCGGCTGCTGCATGGAGGGCCAGTGTCGCCAGGAGTATGAGGAGAAGGGCCCTATGGGTAGGTCTGAATGTCATGAGGTGGTCTTGGATGGTTTATCTCACGATTTCTGAGGTCAGTTCCCAACCCATGATGGCGGAGATTTGCGGAATGAGCGACATGGCGATTTTGCGCTGTCCCTGATAGTTGGGGTGCCAGTCGGCTCCCATGTCACGCTCCTCGGTCACCATGCCTGCCAGCGAGTTGGCCATGAAGACATCGCTCATCCCGAGTGTGCGTTCCCGCAACAGGGCGAGGCTGGCCTGCAGGTAGCGGTTGGCGGAGTGCGGGGTGACGCAGAGGATTTTCACGCCGGGGTATTTGTTTCTGATGGTCTCGATCATTTTCAGGTAGGCGCCCACATATTGCTCGTCGGTGGGGATGGCCACGGGCGAGAAGTCGTTGGTGCCGAGGTTGATGAGCACCAGTTGGGGGGTGTAGAGGTTGAAGTCATACGCCTCTTTGCCGTGCTGGTCATAGACCTGGGTATAGCGGTTTGACAGGTTGTCATCCGAGATTTGCTTTTGGTCGCCCCAGTTGCGCACCATGCCGAAACCAGAATGGGCGGTGAGGGCATAGTCGGTGTCGAAATAGCGGGCGATGATGCAGCCGTAGGCCTTGTCGCAGTTCTCGGTGTCGATGGAGAATCGGTCGTTGGCCTTGGCGCTCTCCGTGCCATAGCCGCAGGTGTAGGAGTCGCCGAAGATTTCAATCATGCGCTCCTTGCGCGCCACAGGTGCCAGTGTCCCTCCCTTGGCCAGGATGATGCGGTGTATGGTGGTGCGCCCGTACTCTCCCTCGGTGCATTTCTGCAACCGCAGGCGGTGGGTGCCTTTCGACAGCTTTTGTGCCAGTACGAGGCGCTGTGGTGTGGTGCCGGTGATCTTGATTTTACGCTGCCATACCCCGTCGATGTAGAGGTTGTGCCAGGAAATGCCGTCTTCCGACACGTCGATGGCGAAATAGCCGCCGGTGAAGTCGGTCTGGAGATATACTCCAGTCCAGTCGTAACTCACCGAACCGTCGTTTTGTGTTACGGTGCGGCCTGTGTAGGTGATGGCTTTGTCATTGGCGGGAATCAGGTTTTGTCCCGTTGCCTGAAGGCTGCAGGCCAACAAGGCCAGCATGATGTAAAAGCAATTTCTTTTCATGATGTGGGATGTTTGATGCAAAAATACACAAATCTTTCGAGATTTCGGCGATTAAATTTGAATCATATCATTTTTTTTTCTAAATTTGCATGGTCTTTGTCGGACAGACAAAGATCAGATTGGAAATTATAGACTTAATTGAGGATGAACATAGCTGTAATACTCGCTGGAGGAAGTGGCTCCCGGCTTGGCGGCGGTGTGCCGAAACAGTTCATGAAAGTGGCTGGTAAGAAAATCATCGAGCATACCATCGATGTGTTTGAAAGCCACGATCTGATCGACGAGATCGCCATAGTCAGCCGTCCGGATTATATCTCCGACGTAGAGGAAATCGTCAGGGCCAACCGTTATCAGAAAGTGAGGAAGGTGTTGCCGGGCGGCAAGGAGCGTTATGACTCCAGCCTGTCGGCCATCAACGCCTATCCCAACGATGACGACAACCTGCTTTTCCATGATGCCGTGCGGCCTTTGGTCAACCATCGCATCATCGATGATTGCATCAAGGCCTTGCAGACCTATCATGCAGTCGATGTGGCGACACGCACCACCGACACCATCATCCAGGTCGATAAGAACGACTGTATCGTCAGCATACCCCCAAGAAATTATCTTCGCAACGGCCAGACTCCGCAGTGCTTCAGGCGCGGCGTGATACGGCGGGCTTATGACATCGCACTCAAAGACCCTGCTTTCGTTACGACCGACGATTGCGGCGTCGTGCGTCGTTATCTGCCTGACGAGCCGGTGTATATCGTTGAGGGAGAAATGTTTAACATGAAGGTCACTTACGCGGAGGATCTCTTTCTGCTCGACAAGCTCTATCAACTGAAGAGTATTGCGGGCAGTAAAGAGGTCCTAATCCGCACTATCCGGGAAATGCCGGGCAAGGTGATGGTGGTCTTCGGCGGGAGCGAGGGCATCGGCGGCAGTATGGTCAGGCTCGGACGTGAACTGGGTGCTGTGGTCTATTCCATGAGCCGTCAGGAAAACGGGGTCGATATTGCCGACATGGAGAAGGTGGGCGAATGTCTGCGCGAGATCCATGAAAGGGAGGGCCGCATCGACTATGTGGTGTGCACACCTGGGGAATTGCTCCGCGAACCATTGTCGGCCATGTCCTACTCAGCCATCTCCGACAGCGTCAATACCAATTACCTGGGGGCTGTCGTGGTGGCGAAGGAGTCGTATGAGTACCTCCGCGAGAGTTGCGGCTCGCTCTTGTTCTTCACCAGTGGTATCTACACGCGAGGCAGGATGCTCTACAGCATCTATTCCTCGACCAAGGCGGCCATCGTCAACCTCGTGCAGGCTCTGAGCGAGGAGTGGGTGGACACCAATGTGCGTGTCAATTGCATCTGTCCTGATGCTACGAAGACCCCGATGCGGTTGCGCAATTTCGGCATCGAGCGCGAGGGGTCACTGCTGGCTTCCCGTGAGGTGGCGGTGGCAGCGGTCAATACGCTGGTCTCGCCCAACAACGGCCAGGTGGTCAGCGTGAGGAAATGACTTGGGAAGGATGGAAACCAATGTGAACCAATGACTTGAAAAGCATGGAAATTCCGTCGGATAAGAGAGAGATGACTTTGCATGACATCCAGCAGGTTTGTCTCAGAATCGTTTTGAGACTGCATGACTTCTGTCAGCAACACGGCATTACTTATACGTTGACGGGCGGAACGCTTGTGGGGGTGATTCGCCACAAGGGATTCGTACCCTGGGACGATGACATCGACATCCTGATGAGGCGGCCTGATTACGAACGTTTCTGTGATCTTTTCGAGGACACGGAGGAGTTCAAGCTCTTCGCACCCAAACGTCACAACACCCGTATCCCTTATGCCCGGCTTTGTGAGATGCGCGATACGCTCGTCATCCCTTATTCTCCTTG
>JAEEGL013414849.1_pt1 | contig 12296 bp, 11 predicted proteins | sample 9134231 | NCBI WGS metagenome assembly JAEEGL01 (sample SAMN16246548, study PRJNA631951) | gut metagenome | biome: gut microbiome; feature: rumen; material: fiber-attached | host: Bos | place: Iran: Karaj | collected 2018-10 | reverse complement strand
TGTATCGGCTATTAAAAACATAGTCCCCGACGCATCCTCGATCAAGTCCGCGTCTTCGTTCAGCGGAACGGACTGCATAGCTCTTGTTTCGGCGGTCCTGTCCGTGGTCTTTGCGATCTGTTCCATAAAGATCTACATGACATGGCTTACTCTTATAGCTGCAATTCTTCTGGCGGGGCTCTGTCTGCTGCGCATGCACTCCGAGTCTCTGCCTATGGCCGTCCCGATGACGCTCTTTGCTGTCACCGTGCTGGTAAGCTGCATAAGGCTTTTCAGGTATTTCAAATACTATAAGTTCCTGGGAGTGGTGCAGGTGATAGTCCCGCTGTTCCTTGCAGTAGCCGCGGCGATCGCATACTGGCTGGTAGTCTTTAACGTAGGCAGCAAGAAGAAGACGATGACCTTCCTGGTAGCGATGACTGCCGGATACGCAATACTTTGCATAACAACGTCTCTCAGCTCGAACGGAACGACCTTCAGGGCATTCTCCAGCACTCTGTGCTCCATATTCTTCATGATAGCGTACATGCTTAGAATGGTGGAGACCAGCGAAGCCTTCGCGCCGGCGCTTCCTGCGGGATTCGACGCGGCGTCCTTCATCGGCGGCAGCGACTACGTGCACTATCCGCACCCGTACCAGCAGCTCGGCGGCTACCTTAAGTTTACGGTCATCGGCGGGATCATAGTGGCCATCCTTGCCATCATCGGCATGATCGTAGAGATGGTACCCGTCTTCAGGATGATGTCCTACATAAGCAAATACACGAACATGACGTTCCAGTACATATTGATCATCCTGCTGATGATCCTGTCGATAGTCGTGTACGCGCTGATCATCAGGCTGATGATCCTGATAAAGAACAAAGACCAGAGATTCCTGTGGTTCTATCACAAGCTTGTGATAGCGGGTACTCTTGTTGTAGTCGTGCTGCGGTGGATATCCAACGGTTTCGGTTCCGCGGTGGTGAGTCTGGTACTGTTCTTCCTGCTGTACTTCGTGTACACGCTCTACTTTGTTAAGTCCGTCCGCGTAAGGACGTACATGCAGAGCGACGAATATCTGAGGATAGATCCTATTACCAGAAAGGTGCAGTCGCCTGTGCCGTCTGACATAGCGCCGTATAAAGCAGCGTAGAGCGGCTTGCTTCTGCAAAAAAATAAAAGAGGTGCACATGCTGCACCTCTTTTTTATGTCTACTGTTGATTGTTGTTTTCTTTAGCCTGAGATTCTTCTTTCGCTTTGAACTGCTCAAGAACATGTCTGTAAGAGTCTATAGTATGTGTTCGGATCAGCACCCGCGCAAGATCGATATTGTGACTGCTTAATGCATTGATCAGCAACTGATGCTCCGCATACGATTTCTCCATTCTGTCATGATCCGTAAAGAATGCGGGATATCTCTTGGAGTATCGGTACAGATCGTGGATCAGGTCATTTAGTCTGCTGTTGCCTGCGATCTCAAACAGAGTGTAGTGGAATCTGCGGTTGTGATTCCAATAGCCGATAAAATCATCCGCTTCTATAAGCGGGCGGGAATCATCATGCAGTTCCTGAAGGAGAGAGACCTGCTCGGGAGTGATATTCTCCGAAGCCAGACTGATGCATAATTCTTCAAGGGCTATCCTGAGATCGAATATCTCCTTTATATCCTTTTGCGATAATGCGCTTACGATAAATTCCGTATTCGGCTCGGCGTTGATATAACCTTCCTGGACCAGTACCTGAAAAGCCTCGCGAACAGGAATAAGGCTTACGTTATATTGCTTTGCAACTTCCGAGACCACGAGTCTGGTACCCGGAGGAAGTACTTCGGCAATTATATCGCGCCTTACGCCGTCAGCCACCATCATGCTTTTGGTTTTATAAGTCTTTTGTCTTAGTTCCTGTTTCATAGCTTATTCATTCAGGTTTAGATTCTCAAACACTATGTTTTAATATTTTAGCTAATTATATATTTTAACATTACAGCGTGCAATAAGAATCAACAGAGTGTGTTGTTGTCTATTTTTGTAAAATAGTCAGCAGGTCTAAAAAAGTCGCCCGCACTTCTGATGCGGACGACCGTTTGAATGGAGGTTTTTTAGCGCGTCGGCCAAAACTTCAGAGGTGCCTTGATCGTGCTGATCTTGCATTTCTCTATTGTTTCCGGTGTCAGTTCCTGTCCTAATCCCGGAAGATCGGGTACTTTATAGCGTCCGTTTACAGGCTGATAATCGTATATGCACGTAGAGCGGCTCTGCGGATTCAGTGCGCGCTGATGGTGCTCATGGATGAGGAATCCCGGGATCGCAGCTTCTATCTGAAGCGCTGCGGCTTTGGAAATGGGGCTTCCGCAAACGTGGATCTGAACAGCAGCATCATAAGTCCAGGCCATGTCACAGATCTTCTTTGCTTCTGTAAGGCCGCCGCACAGGCAGAGGTCCGGCTGGATCACGTCTATCAGTCGTTCTTCGAAGAACGGACGGTATCCCTGTCTTCCGTAGATGCGTTCTCCGGATGCAATTGGAATGCTTGTGGCGTTCTTGAGCTCGCGGTAGCTGCGCACATTAAGCGGGTGCATCGGTTCTTCGTAGTAGAAGATGCGGAGCGGCTCCAGGATCTTTGCGATCTGGATGGCTGCCACAGTATCTGTCAGGGAGTGCATTTCTATTATGATGTCCAAGTCATCGCCTCCGGCTTCACGTATGGCTGCGACTCTGTTATATACCATCTTTAAGATGTCATTGGTAAGAGGTCCGCTGAGTTTCCAGGGGTGTCCGCCTTCGGCCTTATCGCTGAAAACAACGGGATCTACCTTAATGGCGTCATATCCGTCCTCAATTACCTTGCGGGTAACTTCTGCATACTCCTCGGGCTGTACAAGTCTTGCTTTTGTTATATGTTCGCCCCAGTTGAACTGGACCTGGCTTGCGTATACGCGAAGGTCATCGTTGGTCTTTCCGCCGAGCAGCTGGTAGATGGGGACTCCGAATGCTTTGCCTTTAATGTCAAGAAGGGCAATGTCTATTCCGCTGATCGCTCCGTTTACCACCGGACCGCCGGCCATTCCCCAGAATGTGTCGCGGAATAATGTCTCCCAAATAAGTTCGGTCTTGAGCGGGTCCATTCCGACTATCTGTTCGGCGAAATCCTGTACCATTCCCAGTCCGCCGCGCCAGCCTTTTCCGTAGGCAAGACCTACTTCACCAAAACCGCTTATTCCTTCGTCGGTATTGATGCGTACTACTATGGGGCACCAGGATCCGCGTGAAGAATCTGCATTTCCACTAGGAACCTGCATCGTGTCGATCGAAACTATTCTCATTAAAACTAAACCTCCGTTGATATTTTAATGTTCTGAAATTGATTAACTATTCGAGTATTATTATATTGATTACAGGCCAATTTGTCAACGAATAATATATTCATATTAATAATCAATTCGGGGATAAATGAGATATAATATATTAAAAATGAAAATTTTATACAAAAATCGACTATTTTTGAATTACTATTGACAATATACGCCGAAAATAATATATTATGATACAAGAGCAGAATATATTTTCTGCGACGATATTTCATAGAAAGGATCTAAAAAAATGAAGAAGACAACAAAGTTTTTAGCTCTGGCTCTTGCTTTAGTTCTTTGCTTCGGACTGGCTGCTTGCGGTACAAGCAATAATACTCCGGCTCAGAACAACACAAACAACACCACGCCTGCAAAAGTGGAATTCCCGACCAAGGAGATCCGCTTTGTGGATCCGTGGGCTGCTGGCGGCAATACCGACCTTGATGGTCGTATGATCGCAAGCATCGTTCAGAAGAACAAACTTCTGGAAAAGGAAGTAGTAGTTACTAATATTACCGGCGCTAACACCATGAACGGTCTCCAGGCCGTTATGGATGCTGATCCGGACGGTCACACGCTCTTCCTGGTCCACACGGCATTCCTGTCCTCCAGCGTTAACGGAACGGTCAGCATTACCTATAATGATCTGGACCCGCTGTATGAGCTTTCATCTCAGCCCTTCGTTCTCACCCTGGCTAAGGACAACAAACTTGGACTTAAGACAGCTCAGGATGTTATAGACTACGCAAATGCTCATCCTGGTGATATCACCATCGGATATGTTAACGTAGGTTCTACATCCCATATGGCAGCTGCCCTGTTCCTCCAGGCAGTAGGCATTTTTGACAAGGTCAAGCAGGTTCCGTACTCTTCCGGTACAGATGCCATTACCGCGCACATGGCCGGAGACCTCATCATTCGTGTGGGTCCGTCCGCGGATAACGCACGTTATATCACTTCCGGTGATATGATCCCGATGGCTATCAGCTGCCCGTCCACCAACAAGCTCTACGAGGGAGTTCCTTCCTTCAGTGACTTTGGCGCAAACGTTACCTATGCTTGCCATCAGGGACTGTTCTGCAGGAAAGAGGTTCCCCAGGAAGTCCGCGATATCATAATCAAAGCGCTGGATAAGGCTGTTGCCGACTCCGAGTATAAGACCTTCTGCGATACGAACGGAATGGATCCGACCGGTATTTCCGGTACGGAACTAAAGACTCGTTGGGACAACGACTACAAGGTAATAGAAGACCTCGTAAAGAGCGGCGTTCTTAAGGGCGAAAAATAAAAGGAGCAAATAACGTGAAAGGATCTGTCTCTCTGCGAAAAATAGAGAATATCTTTTACACGATCGCTTTTCTCATTGGCGTTGCAGTTTGCTATGGATCATCCCAGGCCTCGTTCTTTCTGGATTCGGGGCCTGTGGATGCCCGTGAGTTCGGCATGGCCGTAAGCGGACTTCTGGCCGCAGTGTGTGCTGTAAAGCTGATCCTGAACATAATACAGGGAATAAAGCATACAGAAACGAAGAAAGCGGAATTTAATGAGATCTGGCGGTTGGTAATATGCGCTGCAGCCATGATCGCTTACACTTACGGCATAAGTAATGTAGGGTACTTTACGTGTACGGCGCTGTTCGCATTCATAATGCTTATGGTGCTGTCCGAGCAGAGGACTGTAAAGCGTGTGATCATATATATCATCGGAACGATCGCGTTCTGTGCACTGCTCTACTTCCTGTTCCGTCTCATGAAAGTCTACATGCCTAACACGCCGCTGATCTAGAAGGGAGGCTAGGAATGATATCATCACTTTTCAGCCTTGTTACCAGCAGCGCCGTGCTGTACATGCTTGCGGGAGCGATCCTTGGTCTTATTTTCGGCGCTATACCGGGTCTGACGGCTACGCTTGCGGTAGTTATACTTATTCCGCTCACCTACAGTCTGGACGCTGTATCGGGAGTAGCAATGCTTATCGGTGCGTATATGGGAGGTATCTCCGGAGGCTTTGTTGCGGCCATAATGCTCAACATGCCTGGTACCCCCTCATCGATAACGACGACATTCGACGGATTCCCGCTCGCAAAACAAGGAAGGGCCGGAAAGGCTCTGGGCGTGGGCAATACATCGAATCTTGTGGGAAGTTTCATCGGCTGGGTATTTCTCCTCTGCCTGGCTCCGCTTCTTACCAAGATCGCGCTCAACTTCTCCGCACACGAGTATACACTGGCATTGCTGTTTGGGTTTACGGCAGTAATTGCTCTGTCCGGAAAATCTCCCGTAAAGGGTCTTATTGCTGCACTGTTCGGACTAACGTTAACGCTTATCGGATATGACAGTGTTACTGGCATGCCGCGCGCAACGTTCGGAATTAAAATGATACGCGGCGGCATATCTTATATGGCTGTAATGATAGGCGTCTATGTTGTAGCCGAAGTGTTCAGCCAGATAGAAGAAATAGCCCAGAAATTCATCGTCCCGAAGCAGAAGATCACCGGTGTCCATATGACCTTTAAAGAGTTCAAGGAGTCTATCCCGAACTTCATAAGGTCCGGCATTATAGGAACATTTATAGGTATCCTGCCCGGCATCGGAGGCGCATTTGCGAACTTCGTAACATATGATCAGGCGCGTAAAGCATCCAAGGATCCTGATAGTTTCGGAAAAGGAAACATTCAGGGCGTAGTTGCATCCGAAACAGGCAACAACGCGGTAATAGGCGGAGCGCTTATTCCCTTCATTTCTCTGGGAATACCCGGCGATGTAGTTACGGCGGCACTCTTAGGCGGACTTATGATCCAGGGAATTAATCCAGGACCCCTGTTCACCAGAGAACATCCGGATGTTGTATTTGTAATATACAACGCAGTGCTCCTTAGTGCGATCCTTTGCTTCATTATAATGCAGACCGTGGGAATAAGGGCATTCCCCAAAGCGCTGCACATACCTAAGTACATACTGCTTCCGGTGGTCCTTATTATGGCGCTGGTTGGCACGTATAATATGAACTTTTCTGTAAATGATGTGTGGATGGCTATTTTGTTCGGTATTATCGGTTACCTTATGGATAAGGCAAAGATCCCAAAGAGTCCGATGGTGATCGCCATGATACTGGGACAGAATTTCGAGACCTACTTCCGTACAGCCATGCTGATAAGCAACGGAAGTCTGGCGCCATTCTTCACAAGACCTATATGCATAGTTCTGCTTGTAATAATCTGTGCAACGATCGTACTGCCGATCTTTACCAAGAAAACAAAGGCCGGAAGACTGAGCGCTGCGGCGGACGAAGGGCAGACGATAACAGCAGATGAGATTGCCGGAGAAGATGGTTCCGAGGTCCAGGTCGATATGGCTGATGGTGCTTCGAAAACAACTGAAACCGAAGAGAAGAATAATTGATTTAAACAATTCTGGAGGTAATTATCATGATGATCATTAATCCCGACAAGGACGTACAGCGCGAGCAGATGTATCCCGGTGCGTCCCGCATGCATTACATTGACAAGGCTACCGGATCCGGCTGCGTATCCATGGGTCTGCTTACCCTGGAACCTGGCGGAGAGCTTCCTCCTCATACTCATCTGGTAGAGGATTGCATGATAGTCCTTGAAGGAAACGGAATACTGGTCGTTGGCGACAAGGAATACGAAGTACACAAGGGCCAGGCTCTTATAGCTCCCGCAAATACCCGCCATACCATTCGCAACCGCAGCGACAAGCCGTTTACCATCGTATACGCATGGCCTGCTCATAATGTAGAAAGATTTGTTGTAGAGTAGTGCAAGCTGGTTGCTATACTTTCTTCATTTTGCGCTGCAGGATATATTCTGCAGCGCTTTTGTTGATATCAGACATATAAACCAACAAATGGACAAAACTCAGCCGTTGTTAAGCGGCTTTGGGACAGCAAATGAATACGAAAATCAGTGATCTACTAAAAAATATTCAGATCCCTCCGATGATGCCTGCAAGGCAGGTCTTTGAGCATAAGGAAACAGCAGATTGGAAAACTTCCCTAAGGGATGGACTCGCAGCAACGCTGAAAGGCAGCGACTTGGCGGAAAAGCGCATAGCTGTAACTGCAGGCTCAAGAGGAATTTACCATATGCCGGAATACATAAGAGAGATCGGCCGGTTTCTCAGGGAGCAAGGTGCGGATCCGTTCGTGGTTCCGGCCATGGGAAGCCACGGAGGCGCCACGGCATCCGGTCAGATCCAGGTCCTTAAAGATCTTGGAATCACTGAAGAGAGCGTGGAAATGCGAATAGTCTCATCCATGGATACGGTACTTGTCGGAAGAACGGAAAGCGGACTTCCTGCATATATGGACCGGAACGCTTTTGAGGCAGATGGAATAGTACTTATCAACCGTATAAAGCCGCATACCAATTTTCATGGAAAGTTCGAAAGCGGTCTTATGAAGATGCTTGTTATTGGCTTGGGAAAATATGACGGAGCCGACCATTATCACCGTGCAGGCATGAAGCAGATGCCCCGAAATATTGAGGAGGTGGGACGTTTTCTGCTGTCAGGTTTAAATGTCCTTTGCGGCGTTGGGCTTGTAGAGGATTCCTATGATAAAACATCCGAGATAGCAGTGATCCCGGCAGAAAAGATTCCGGAGGCAGAACCTGAATTATTAAAACACGCAAAAGCCAATATGCCTGAGATCAAACCTAAGGGACTGGATGTTCTTATAGTCGATCAGATAGGAAAGAACTTCAGCGGTTCCGGTATGGATCCGAATGTAACCGGTCGTTACTATGATCCATCTGTCGGGGATGGGGAGACCAAGGTGACGGATAGAATAGTGGTACTTGGACTGTCTCCGCAGACTCACGGCAATGCTTGCGGCTTGGGCATAGCGGATACTACGACAAGACGTGTGGTGGAGGCCCGCGACCGCGAGGCGGTGTACGTTAATGGACTTACCGCATTGATATCGGAGTCGGGACGGATACCATTGTATTTTGAAAACGACAGGGAAGCGATCCAGGCTGCTATAAAGCTTACGGGTAAAAGGGTTCCGGAGGAGCTTAGAATAGTAAGAATTAAAAATACCGCACAGTTAGAAGATATATGGATATCTCCGGCGCTTGCGGCGGAGGCAGCGGTAACTAAGGGTATTGATATCTTAGGTCCGGCAGTAGCGCTTTCGTTTGATGATGAGGGAAATCTGTAAAACGAGTTAGGGCGCCGCTGCCCTTTCGGGTTCGATTCCCATCGATCTTACAGCAAATCAAACAGGGTGCCAAACGGCACCCTGTTGATTTGGAGCAGATGAAGGGAATCGAACCCTCGACCGCAGCTTGGGAAGCTGCTGTTTTGCCATTAAACTACATCTGCGCGGCGAAAGGTATTGTATCACGAATGCTCGGGAAAAGTAAAGCACGGCGCATTAGGATTTCGGCGAAAACTGTTGTATAATGTAACGGATATAACTATACGGGCCATGGTAACAGAATGAAACGGTCGATCATACTCATTTTAATACTGGTACTATTACTGTCCGCCTGCACTTCGGGGAATGGCGGGCAGAACAACGCTGCGCCGGATAACGGTTCGGGGCAGGGGAACGATGTTCCGGCCGCGTCATACACGCAGATAACGCAGGATCAGGCCAAGGAGATGATGGCCAGAGATGACGGTCACATCATTCTGGACGTGCGCCGGCAGGACGAATACGACGGGGGCCACATTCCGGGCGCGGTGCTTCTTCCCAATGAGAGCATAGGCACGGAAAGACCCGAACAGCTGCCGGATCTTCAGCAGATAATACTGGTCTACTGCCGCACGGGGCGCCGCAGCAAGGAGGCGTCGCAGAAGCTGGCGGACATGGGCTATGTAAACGTGTACGAGTTCGGCGGGATCAACAGCTGGACAGGCCCGGTGGAAAAGCCGGGGGAGGGCGAAATGAAACTTACGATAGGCGGAACGCAGGTCCCGGTTACTTGGGAGGACAACGAGTCGGTAAAAGCGCTTAAGAAGCTTGCACCGCTGAGCATCCGCATGTCCATGTACGGCGGCTTCGAGCAGGTAGGTTCCATAGGAAAGAGCCTTCCGCGCAGCGATGTTCAGACAAAGACCGGTCCCGGAGACATAGTGCTCTACTCCGGAAACAGCATAGTCATCTTCTACGGTTCCAACTCCTGGTCCTATACCAGGCTTGGGCACGTGGACCTGGACGCGGCCCGGATGACGGAGCTGCTGTCGAACGGGGACGTAACGATAACGATAGAGTAGCGCTTTTACGGCTGCGTGGTTTTGCAGCCGGCGGACGGAGGAATGATAATGGTAATTAACGTATACGAACAGTATTTTATGGCGGAACTTAGATTCAACGAAGTGGAACGCCGCGCGGCTCTGGTGATGCTGGTCTCGGATTCCGAGGCGGGGCAGATAAAGTACGAGGCGGCAGCCACCTTCTTCCCGCACAGGGACGACGAGGACTACGCAGTCTCCTACGACGCGTACTTCAGCAAGGTCCTGTTCGAAGGCAAGGGGCGCCGCTCCAAAAAGCGCGAAGCGGAGTTCATGGAAAACTTCCGCGCCGCGATCGACGAGCTGGCCGCGGAGCAGGGCGGGAAAGTCTTCTGGGATAAGCCGCTGCGCGAAGAACGCCGCGGGTAAGAGGCTGCGGAGAACTTGCCGATGACATCCGGGGATCAAAAGGGAACTACTGACGGCATCGTACGTAAGCGCATGCGGTTCTACGGCTGGGTGCAGGGCGTCGGTTTCCGCTGGCGGGCGCGCGCCGCGGCGGAGTTTACCGGCTGCACAGGCTGGGTCTCCAACGAGTTCGACGGCTCCGTGCTTATGGAGCTGCAGGGCACGGAGGAGCAGATCGATAAAGTGATCCTGACCGTGGAGCAGGGACGCTACGTCCGCATAGAGAACATGAGCGCGGAGACGATACCGCTGCAGGACGAGAGCGGATTTCACGTAAGATAAAAAGGACCGGACAGATCGTCCGGCCCTATTAAGTTGTTCGGTTATTCTGAGCGTTCTGAGGATCTTTGATCGTAAGTGCTTTCAAGATCGGCGGTCTTACTCCGCTTTCCTGATATCGTACTTCCAGGTAAGCGTTGCGCGGTCGAAGCAAAAATCGACCGTTTCAGCGCCGAAACTTCTGCGAATGACTAATGTATCGTTTTCGCCCGCAAATGCGATGAGAGAGCCCTTTTTGAGCGCGTCAGAGCCATTCCTGAGGCGGCCGAGCATTCTGAAGTGCTCTGTCATACCGGCTTTTGCCTGCATGTCTTCCCACGGGAAGGTGCTTCTGTTCTCCGGGTCTCTGCCGCCTTTTAGGCAGACCTCGTCGCCGTAGTATATCACCGGCACGCCGGGCAGGCTGTACAGCAGCGCCGCAGCGAACTTTACGGCTTCCTCGGAGCCCAGCATCGTAAGGATCCTTTCGCGGTCGTGGCTTCCCAGCATGTTGAAACAGCCCATCCAAGCCTCCGGCGGATAGTTCTCCATGCGCGCAGTCTGCCTTGCCGCGAATTCCGCTGAACCTATCCGGCCGGCCATGTAGTCCAGAATGTCGTCCCTTACCGGGTAGTTCATTACGCTGTCCAGCTCCAGCCCTCCGAAGAAGCGCATCCTTTCGCCGTAATCGAACTTGTAGCTTGCGTCCTCCCAGACTTCGCCGATCACCACTTTGTCTGAGCCCTCGGCCTTTACAGCCTCGCGTATCTTCATAAGGAACTCGTTAGGCAGTTCGTCCGCCACGTCCAGTCTCCAGCCGCTTGCGCCTGCCCTCAGCCAGCAGCGCAGCACACCGTTCTCGCCGCAGATCAGCTCCGAGTACTCCTCGTTCAGTTCGTCTACCTGGGGCAGGTCCTTTACGCCCCACCAGCAGACCACGTCTCCGTTTTCGTCGTGCTGGAACCATTCCGGGTGCTCGCGGTAGTACTTGCTGTTTACTCCGGTATGGTTGAACACGCCGTCCAGGATGATGCGTATGCCCAGGGCCTTGGCTTTCCGGCAGAGTCTGCGGAAGTCTTCCTCCGTGCCCAGCATGGGGTCTATCTTAAAGTAGTCCGAGGTGTCGTAGCGGTGGTTTGAGCGGGCCTCGAATATGGGGTTCAGATATATGATGCTTGCGCCCAGGCTCTTTATGTATTCCAGTTTCTCTTCTATTCCGGCAAGGTCGCCGCCCCAGAAGTTCCAGTGCTTTATGCTGCCGTCTTCGTTCTTGATGTAGTAAGGCAGGGTGTTCCACTCTTCGTAGACGCGTCCGGTCTGCGGATCGTAGACCGCTCCGGGGGCCGCTCCGTCCGGAGCCTGTCCGCCTTCAGCGTCTTTCCGGAAGATCTTCTCCGCCTGCAGCCTTGCAGTCTCGAAGGCTTTGCCGCCTTTGCGGAATCTGTCGGGGAATATCTGATACACTATGCCTTCCTTGTACCATGCGGGCACGTGGAAGGGGTGATACACCGTTATCTGGTAGGAATCCGGAGTCTCGCCCTGATAGTACGTGCGGCCGACGCCTCCGTACTTCTTGTCGTTGTTTCCGTAGCAGTAGACGTTGTCGTCTGCGCCCACCACGAAGAAATACCACAGTACGCAGTCGTCCCCGGGAGCGGAGAAGCGCCAGGTATAGATCCCGTCCTTTTCGGATGACGGCTGGAGCATGCCTTCGCCGGCCTCGTTAGTGTAAAGGCGCAGCAGAACGTAATCTGCTCCGGGGGCTTTTAAGCGTAATTCAATATGCCCTCCGCAGCGTACTGCTCCGAAGGGCTTGCGATAATCGGTGCTGTGAGAATTATGATACAGTTCCATTACTTGCCGCAGAGCTGGCGGTACATCTCGCGGTAGCGCTTTGCGGAAGCTTCCCAGCTGAAGTCCAGCGTCATTATGTGCTTCTTGAGCGCCTGCCACTTGCGCGGCTTGGACCAGAGCTCCAGCAGCTGCTCCATAGCGTAGCGCAGCTCGTGGGCGTTGAAGTTGGCGAACGAGAATC
>JAEEGL010269631.1_pt1 | contig 12296 bp, 12 predicted proteins | sample 9134231 | NCBI WGS metagenome assembly JAEEGL01 (sample SAMN16246548, study PRJNA631951) | gut metagenome | biome: gut microbiome; feature: rumen; material: fiber-attached | host: Bos | place: Iran: Karaj | collected 2018-10 | reverse complement strand
TCCCCTCCTACTCTTTTGTGATAGCGTTAAACTTACAGTTACTCTTGCACAGTCCGCACTTGGCACACTTATCCGTATCTATCGCAAAGGAAGCGAGTTTATGGTCGGGAGCGATATAATCGCTTCTTGATATGCATCCGACAGGGCAGTTTCTTGCACAGAGACCGCAGCCGATACAGATATCGGGGTTGATCTTATACTTCATAAGACTCTTGCAGACATGTGCTGGACAGCGTTTCTCCACTATATGCGCCACATACTCTTCTCTGAAGTGTCTGAGGGTAGAATTAACGGGATTGGAAGCCGTCTGTCCCAGTGCGCAGAGGGAATTAGTCTTTATTGTCTTACTGAGTTCCTCAAGGGTATCAAGGTCTTCCATAGTCCCCTTGCCCTCGGTGATCTTAGTCAGTATCTCCAGTATCCTCTTGGTACCTATACGGCAGGGCGAACACTTTCCGCAGGATTCATCACAGATGAATTCCATATAGAACTTGGCCACATCCACCATACAGTTATCCTCATCCATAACGATCGCTCCGCCGGATCCCATCATCGAACCCTTCTGGACGAGGTTGTCGAAATCTATCGGCTCATCAAGGAAATCCTCCGTAAGGCATCCGCCCGAAGGACCGCCTGTCTGGATCGCCTTAAACTTCTTGCCGTTTGGTATGCCGCCGCCTATATCATAAATAAGTTCGCGCAGCGTGGTACCCATAGGTACTTCCACAAGACCTACATTATTGACCTTACCTCCCAGCGCGAACACCTTGGTCCCCTTGGAGCCTTCCGTTCCCACCTTGGCAAATTCGGCTGCGCCTTCCCTTAAGATATAAGGTACACAGGCCAGGGTCTCAACATTATTTACTATGGTCGGCTTTCCCCATAATCCTTTTACAGCCGGGAAAGGAGGACGGGGCCTGGGCATACCGCGCTTACCTTCGATGGAATTAAGCAGAGCCGTCTCCTCGCCGCAGACGAATGCGCCCGCACCAAGCCTTATATGACAGTCAAAATCAAAGCCCGTGCCAAGGATGTTCTTTCCGAGCATCCCGGCTTCTCTGGCGTTTTCTATGGCTTTCTTAAGACGTGCCACAGCCACGGGATACTCGGCACGCACATAGAAGTAGCCTTCTTTGGCACCTATGGCATAGCCCGCTATCATCATTCCTTCGATGACCGCGATAGGGTTACCCTCTAATATGGAACGGTCCATGAACGCACCCGGATCGCCCTCATCACCGTTACAGACAACGTATTTTTCGTCGCCCTCGGAAGAAAGTGCAAACATCCACTTGCGTCCGGCAGGGAAACCGCCGCCCCCGCGTCCGCGCAGTCCGGAAAGAAGCACCGTATCCGCCACTTCTTTCTGAGTCATTGAAAGAGCCTTCTTAAGCCCCTTAAACGCCCCGAACCCAAGTGCTTCGCTCAGGTCCTCGGGATTAATGACTCCACAGCCGTGAAGCGCTATGCGATGCTGTTTTTTATAAAAGTTTATGTCATCCTGCTTAGAGACTTTTTCTCCCGATACGGGATCAACATACAGAAGACGCTCTACCACTTCACCGCGTCCTATATCCGAATCGATTATCTCTTCTACATCTTCAAGCTTTACCATCCTGTAGAGAGTATCCTCCGGATAGATCTTTACAAAAGGCCCCTGTGAGCAGAATCCGAAACAGCCGGCCATATTGACGCTCGCCTTCTCGTTGAGTCCTTTTTTTGCCAGCAGCTCCGTGAACTTTGCTGCGATATCTTTTGAATTACTGGACAGACATCCGGTTCCGCCACACAGCACTATATGGCGCTTATGGTCTTCACCTTTTATCTTCTCCGACATTTGCTTTTCGCATTCCGCGCTTAAACGTTCAAGTTCTTCTACAGAAGTGATCCTGTTCATGCCGATGCCTCCTTTTTATACGATGCGATGATATCCTCAACTTCTTCAACATCAACCTTCGGGTATACCTTACCGTTGATGCTTACAGCGGGTGCGATACCGCATGCCCCTATGCATCTTAAGGCATCAAGCGTAAAAAGACCGTCCTCCGTAGTCTGCCCGGGTTTTATCCCCAGCAATTCGGAAAAACGGTCGATAACTATCTGTGCCCCCTTTACATAACATGCCGTGCCCAGACAGCAGCCTATGACATACTTTCCCTTGGGAGTCAGCGAAAAGAACGAATAAAATGTAACAACGCCGTATATCTCCGCAACCGAGATCCCTGTCTTTTCCGACACGACCTCCTGCACCTCCAGCGGGATATAACCATACTCATTCTGGATATCACTGAGTATCATCATAAGCGGTGTTTTTTCACCTTTGTACCTGTCGCAGATCTCCCTGATCTGTGCCGCCGCAGCGGCATTTAGTTTCCCCATTGACATACCTCCCGGATAGAATCTTGTTTTTAACCTCTGCTGTATACTATACTACAATATAAGCTATCTTTCAAACCGGATAATCCGTATGAAATATCAGGATAAAAAAGGTACCGGATACTGTGATCATATCCGGTACCTTTATGTTTGGTATTGCAAAAACAGATCTGTCAGCTGTTAAATGCCGTTATATTAGCTTCATTCAGCGTAAAGTCGTAGTAGTTTAAGTCCTCACGCTTCGTCCAGCCTATGCATTTCCAGAAGGCATTTCCCACATCATTTTTAGTAAAAGCTATAAGCGAGACCTTGTTGATCTTCTCGGCTTTTAAGGCGTTCATGCAATGAACGACCATTTCCTTTCCTATGCCGCGCAGACGGTGATCTTCTGCCACACACGCATGATACAGGCAGCCGCGCCTTTCGTCATGGCCGCAGAGTATCGCGCCCACTATCTTTCCGTCCTCCTCTGCCACCACACTGCATCCGGGATTGCGGTCCAGAAAACGCTCAACGCCTTCCCTCGAATCATCCACGCTCCGTATTCCGAAACCGTGTATCGTCATCCACAGCGCGCGTACCCCGTCATAGTCTTCTTTTAACATTGCGCGTACCGTCATCTTATGCCTCCTTTGTCGTGAGAAGCTTGATCGCATCTCCCAGCTTGATCTTGTTTCCTTTGTAGAGCGACATTGCCTTGTAAAGCTTACCGGCTATTATAACCACTGCTATGGTAAGCACAAGTGAGATCGCAAGAGATATCGCGCCCGTCAATGCATCCGCCACGCCCAGAGCCAGCTGGGAAGGCATGAGCAGTGCTGCAGTAAAAGGCACATAGTTCATCCATGCGGGAGCGGAACTTCCGGCAAGACCTCCGCCCATCATTACCAGCATGAAGGCTGCCAGCAGAGGCATTACAAAGATCGTACTCTGGCTTGCCACTTCCTCCCTGTTGCTCGATATGGCTCCGGCTATGGTAGCTAAACTCAGATACATTATAAATCCTACGATCAGGAAGCATACAGCCAGTACCACGTTCACCGGCTTAAACAATCCCAGCTCTTCTATAAATTCAAAGAAGGTGGCTACAGGTGATGCATAATCCGGGAACATCATCTCGCTGAGCTTTGTTCCCGCTACCAGGCCCACTACCAGGCAGGCGATCCAGCTAAAGAGCTGAATAAGTCCCGAACATATTATAGCCAGCAGCTTTCCGAATACCAGCGCCTCCGGATGCACGCTGATCAGCATGGTATCCATGAGCTTGGATTCCTTCTCCATGACCATAGCCTGTGCTGTTGCATTTCCGTAAGTAAGTATAAGGAAATACATGAGCATTATGGTAAGATAAGGCATGAGGATCTGGAATACTTCAAGGATCTGATCTCTTATCAGCTCATCAGCACTCATCCCATCCTCTTCCATGGTGACACCGTTTGCGTAGCCGCTTTCCGTATACGTTTTGTATGAATTCTGCGGCATAAGTCCTGCAAGTTTTGACTGGTTCAATCCGGTTAAGAGCATGTTAAAGTACTGGGAATTGGCATTCATAAACTCAAAGTAATGTTCCGCCATGGATGTGCCGAGCACCGCTTCGCCTTCATCGTCCTTATCCGGCAGTATTATGTCGGCTCTTATATAATCATCCTCCTGAAAGAAATGCAGTACGAATACACTCTTTTTTGATGATCCGGCCGCGTCAAGAGCTTCATCCACACTGCCATAAAGCTTATAACGGATCTTTTTGTAATTCTCGTCCGTAACGCCGCTTAAGAGCATGAAATCAGGCTTTGCCTCAAAATCGCTCACCACATATATCTCTTCCGCACCGCAATCGGGTATTGGTTCATCCTCTTCTTCCTTGCTGTCCTTTATCCCTGCCACTATCAGCATTATGACTATGGGCGCTATAAGAAGGATAAGCCCCATTACTATAGTAAATACCTTATATGACTTGGTCCCTGTCTGGTTATGAAGGGAGAAAGAAAAAACTTTTCCGAAATTCCGAAACATTTACGCCTCCTTCGCCAGCGAAAGCTTTATTATCTCAAAGAGCTTAAGCCGCTTACTGTCATTAACTATAAGCTTCCTGTAGGTCTTTGCGCATATCCTGAAGAGGATAACGCATATCACTGTCTGCAAAAGTATCCCCAGAAGGAACGCCCACAGAGGTATACGCCCGCAGATGAACGATACCGGTGCGATATAGGATGATACAAAAGGTATTATCGACGCAACCAGCAATGCCGTTGAATTCTCAACATTCGGCAATACCATGCCTATCATGTATCCGACCATATTGACCATAGTGACCGTGCCTATTGCCGACTGTGCATCTTCCATCCTGGTGCAGGCGCTTCCCATAAGACCGGCCAGCATCGAATACATGAAATATGTAAGCAGCATACAGGGCAGAAGCAACAATCCCTTAAATCCTGCAAAGGTAAAGAGCCTTGAGAAGTTCATCATATCCGCCACACCCTGTACAGCGGGGGTACCTAATACAGATTCCGCGATCTTATTTGTTATAAAGGACCCGCCCATACCCAGGACTATCATTGAAAATACATAGAACATCATTGCCAGGATCTTACCCAGGATGAGCGCCAGGGGTCTTACGCTTACCAGCAGGTTCTCCACCAGCTTTGACATCTTCTCCTCCATTACGGAAGATACCACATAAGATCCTGTCAGGGCCACCAGTATCATCAGCACTATCGAATAAAGAGAATTATAGGATGAAACCTGTCTTGAAGTATAAGCCGAATTTATCTCCGCCTCATAATCCTCATAAGTCAATGTGCTTCCGCTCTCCACAGCCATCTGAAGAACCTTCATCTGCTCTTCACCCAGATCGGCCGCGTCACGTCTGGCCTGCTCAAGGCGCCCCATAAGATGGCCGCCCAGCGCATCCAGCTCTATAGGAGTGATATCGGACTCATCGGCTGCTATTATATTCAGTACATACGTATCAACCTCATCTATCACCTGGCGGTCAAGCAGTACCGCTATCTCATCCGCTGCAAGCTTATCCGGTACGGCATCCGCATCCGTAAGCTTAGCCACGGCAAAGCCCGTACCGTCAAGCTCTGCTTTTTCAGCCGAAAAATCAAGATATGTATCATTCACAAAGTATATCTGCTTAAGATCCATCTCGTCGTTGATGGCATCGGTACTATGTGCCGCGCCCATACCGGCGCTCATCCCCAGCTGGTTGATGGGTCCCATGACCATCATCAGGACGATGAACATGATATAGCTCACCCTGTATGCACGGTTCTTAAAGGTCTGGGATAAGGTAAATGAAAAAACCTTCGCAAGTCCCGTGCAGCTGTATATATTATTGCTGCTCTTCTTCATTTGCACCCACCTCTTTTACAAATATCTCATGAAGGGAAAGTTCCGAAAGATCAAACTTGATGATCGGTATCGTTGCATTCACAAGGTTCCACAACAGGGCATTTGCCTGCTGGTCTCCCGTAACCCGCAGCTCGTATTCGTTTTCCTTCTCCGACAGTATCTGTATGCCCAGCTCATTTATGTAGCTGCTGACATCCTGTTCGCATTTAAGAGACAGGTTAACACGTCCGGAGCCTTTCTTGATCTCGTTATGATTACCCTGTACCAGAGCTTTTGAACGGCACATGATGGTTATATCGGTACAGAACTCCTCCACAGCCGCCATCTGGTGGCTGCTCATGATGATATACTTGCCTGCTGATATCTGCTCGCGAACCACATCCTTGAGTATATCCGTATTAACGGGATCCAGGCCTGAGAAAGGCTCATCAAGGACCAAAAGTTCCGGATCGGAGAGCATCGCTATAAGGAACTGTATCTTCTGCTGGTTACCTTTTGAAAGCTGGTCGGGGCTCTTGGGCTTTACTTTCTTTACTCGCCCTCTTGCATCCTTTGTCTCTGCCGGATACAGATACTCATCCAGCTTAAGACGTCCGGACCAGTATTTTATCTTTGTTTTGAGCACATCATCCTTAACACCGCGCAGACGCCCGAAATACATTATCTGATCCATTAAGGAATACTTCTGATAAAGCCCCCTTTCCTCTGCCAGATAACCTATATTGCAGGTATCAAAGCTTAAGGGCTTGCCGTTCCAGAGCACTTCGCCCGTATCCTTATCCAGCATATCCAGTATCATTCGTATGCTGGTGGTCTTTCCTGCGCCGTTGGTACCCAGAAGCGCATAGACGCCGGGCTTCTCCATGGAAAAGCTGATGTGATCCACTACTGTTTTTTCACCGTACTTCTTTGACAGATCCTTTACTTCCAAACCCATCTTTTTTATACCCCCCTCTTATTTATGTTTAAGCTTGTATTTTATGTCCGAAAAGATCCCCAAGCAGGAAAGTTCAGCTTCGGAAATCACAGATTTCCTGCTTCACTTTTTTGCTCCCTGAGGTCGCTAAGCTCAAGCTGCGGCTCCGCCTTGCTTTCGCTAAGCTCCGCAGGTAGGTGCGTACTAAATTCGTGCTGCGCTACGCTTGCACTCATTAAGTACTTCACCCACGCTCAGGATGCCCCCGCAGGGTCACTCTTTGTTTGCCGCGGTGTTGATCACGCCGCCTCCTATAAGCAGCAGGGCTGCGATCAGCATCACCCATCTTAAAACTATCGGTATCCTCTCCTGCAGCAGCAGATTTACCGCATTTATCAGAAATCCCGCCGGGACAAGGGGCGATACCCTGCGTCCCATATTAGCAGGCGGCATCTCGCCTTTCTGTTCATACAGCTTATTAAGCACTCTCTTTGTCCTCACCGTCATATTCATGAAGCAGCATAATACGGCAGCGATAATAAATACCAGCGTCCAGATCGATGCATCCCGCGTCGCGCCGTATACTTCCAAAAGCAGACATAAGAACTCTATAACAGTGACCATCTTAAACATCAGAAGTATCTTTTTGTAATGTTCTATGCGGCTGTCAACATCCGAATAAAGCTGAAACTCACCTTCCGCGCGGTGTCTTCGCAGTATCACCCAGGGGCCCCAGGCCTGGACTATCTCCACGCCCATCTCCTCCATAAACTGCGCATATTCGCGGTTCACCGAAAAGAAGCCCTTGCCTATATCGATCTGGTACTGCCACTCACCCTTTTCGCAAGTTTCAAATATATATAGACCTGCGAAGAAGCTCTTAAGCGCAAAGCCCTCATCTGCCATCTGATCCAGCCACTGTGTCTCTTTATCCTTATCAAGCATCAAACGAAAGCGTATCATTCTGCCCCCTCCGTTTTGTCGGTGATCGCAGCAGCTGTAAACAGTTGTGAGTTCTTAAGCAGTTCCGCCAGCCTTTCACATTCTGCGATAAATACTTCACGTCCGATATCGGTGATCACGTATTCCTTCTTCTTTCGTGAGCCGGAATCCGCACTCACCACAGTAATCCACCCTTTTTTTTCCAGAGTCTGCAGCGCGCCGTAGAGTGTTCCCGCGCCCAGTACCACCCGGTGCGCCGTAAGCTCCTCCACCTCACCTATGATGCCATATCCGTGATTGGGCTGCCTCACTGCCAGCAGGATATAGAATACAGCCTCTGTTAAAGGCAGATCTTTTTCTACAGCCGGATCGATCAATTTCTGTTACGTCCTTTTAATACTAACATTCTTACAGAGGCAAAGATCATAACCGGTGATGCTGCAAGTGCCATCGCGCCCATGATACGTACTACAGTATCCGAAAGTGTGATCATTCCGGTATAGCCAAAAAGCATGAGCAGGTATGCTGCTGCCAGGACCACTGCACTGGCAAGTCTTACACTTCCAAGTACTCTGAGCGATCTGCTGATATCCTTTGTCATTTTGATTTCCTCCTTTTTTGATCCCCTGCTGTTTATGAACAGGGTGACACGGGCTTTGCCCTGTTTATCGTCAGCTGATATATCGGCCGTCGTTATATCGTAGCCATAATATATCACCTCCCGATATATCGTGTCAAGTAGTATTTTGATATTTTTTTATCCCGGAGGAAAAATATACCTTCACCGCCCTGCAGACAGTGAAGGTAACAAAAACATATCTTTTAACGCCTGCGCCAGGTCGCAGGACTGATGAGCACTAACAGAGGGAAAAGTTCGAGACGTCCTGCAAGCATATCAAACATCAGGACATACTTTGCCAGATCAGAAAAATGAGCAAAATTCCTTGTAGGACCGACCAGCGAGAAACCCGGTCCTATATTTCCCAATGCCGACGCCACTGCAGTAAAATTGGTGGTATGATCGTAACCGTCAAGCGCTACGAGCAGCATAGAGATAACGAATATAAGCGCGTAGGTGATCAGGAATATATTAGCCGAACGCAGCACCGCATGAGGCAGCGCTTTGCCCTCTACTTTTAACACCTTTACGCTTCTGGGATGGCAGAGCTGTGAAAGCTCCTTTCCTACAGTCTTCAGATAGATCAGGATACGGGATACCTTGATACCACCGCAGGTCGAACCCGCACATCCGCCTATCAGCATAAGAAGTATGATGATCTCCCTGCACAGAGCAGGCCACAGATCAAAATCCGCCGACGAGAAACCGGCAGTTGTCATGATCGATCCCACCTGGAAGAAAGCCTGGCGGAACCCCTCTTCGATCCCCTGCCCGAAACCGAATATCAGATTAAAGCTGATAAGAGCCGTAGCTATCCAGAAGATAGCAGTATACAGCCTGATCTCTTCCGAACAGAAGGCATCCTTAAAACGCCTGCTCCACAGATTGAAGAAAAAGTTATAGTTAAAGCCCGCAAAGAACAAAAATACCGCCACAACATACTGGACAGCGGGACCGTATGCCGCAAGCGAAGTATTGCGCACACCGAATCCTCCTGTACTGGTGGTGGTGAATGCCGTACAGATACTGTCAAACACGGGACAGCCCGCAATGATCAGCGCGATTATCTCAAGACCTGTGAGGATAAAATATATGATATACAGATAATATGCGGTCTGCTTGACCTTTGGCACCAGCTTGGATACGCTGGGGCCGGGGCTCTCCGCTTTCATCAGATACAGATCCTGTCCGCCGGTAGACGGTATCAGCGCCAGCATGAAAACAAGTACCCCCATTCCCCCGATAAGCTGTATAAAGCAGCGCCAGAAGTTCATACAGTGGCTCAGGCGCTCAACCTCGGGGACTATGGACGCTCCGGTGGTAGTAAAACCGGATATGCACTCAAAAAGTGCGTCGGTAAATGAAGGTATCTCCCTGCTCAGATACATGGGAAAACAGCCGGCCACCGATAATAAAAGCCAGCTGAGTGCCGTAACGACAAAGCCTTCCCTTGCGTAAAAGGATTTGTTCCCGGGACGGCTGAAACGGCATATCAGTGTCCCCAGTGCAAGAGTTATCGCGCCGCAGGCGATAAAATAGATCCCGCTGCGTTCGTGATAGATCATGGATACCACAAAAGGGCAGATCATCATCGCACCGATGATCTCCATGATCTTACCCAGAAGATAGATTATCATTGCATAGTTCATGGTTTATTCCTTCGTTACAAAGATCCTTAGCTAAAGCCGACAGGGATTTACGCACGGATATCATCCACATCCTTAAGCCCCAGCTCGGTAGTCACGATTATCACATTATCTCCCGGAAGTATCTCATCCTTACCACCGGGGGTGATCACCCTGCCTTTACGCAGTATCGCGCAGACCAGCAGATTCTTCTTAAGCTTAAGTTCCATAAGCGGCTTGCCCGTTATCTTGGAATCGGGACGCACCTTAAACTCCAGCACTTCCACACGCTCGTCCAATATACGGTACAGCGTCTCTATATTACTTCCGTGTGTATTTTCCAAAGCCCTCACGTACTGGAGTATTATCTTGGTAGTGATCGCCTTTGGTGATACCACCACTCCTATCGGCAGGTCCTTTAATACCTCATCAAAGGAGATGGTGTTGAGTTTTGTAATGGTCTTTGTCTTTCCTTTACTCACCTTGTTGCAGAACATGGAGAGTACCAGATTCTCCTCATCCATATTGGTGAGGGCCACCATGGCATCCTTCTCGGTCACTCCCTCTTCCATGAGTATCTGCCTGTCAGCCGCATTGCCCTCGATTATCATCGCACCCGGGAGCATCTCAGACAAATGCTCGCATCTGACATGATCCTGCTCTATTATCTTAACGTCTATGGGCAGATTGGATAACTGCTTTGCCAGATAATACGCCGTAGTCCCGCCGCCTGCTATCAGCACGGAATGTATAGGTTTGGTCTTTATCCCCAGCTTCTGGCACAGTCCCACTATCTGCTTGGGCTGGAGGATAACATACATATTATCCCCGGACAGCAGCTTGGTATGACCGTTGGGTATGATCACCGCACCGTCGCGCTCTATGGTCGTGATCAGAGTGTCCTTACTGATCTTATTTGCAAAATCTATGATGGTCATGCCATCCACCGGCGAATCCTTGGGGATAGGCAGACGCACAAGGTCGATACGTCCTCTCGCGAAAGTCGTGATATCAAGGGCTCCGGGCACCTCTATCAGCTTGGCTATACTCTTAGCGCAGTCCAGCTGCGGGTTTATGGTCATCGACAGTCCCAGCTCATCCTGCAGATACTGCACTTCCTCGTTATATATGGGATTCTGTACACGGGCTATGGCATGCCTGATACCGCTTCGCCGTGCTATCAGGCAGCATAAGAGGTTTACTTCATCCTGCCCCGTTACTGCGATCATCATATCGCAGCTGCGCACTCCGGCTTCCTGCTGCACCCTGAAGGACGTAGCATTGCCTTCTACAGCCTGCACGTCCAGTACCGATACCATACGCTCAAGTTTGTCAGCCTTGGTATCGATGACGGTTATATCATGTTTTTCCTCTGAAAGCTGCTGTGCCAGTGCATAGCCTACACGTCCGCAGCCTACGATGATAATTTTCATAAAGCCTCCAAAAAGATTCCCGGGCGGCCTGCCCGGTATGGCTGTTCCCGCCGGTCACATGATCACAAATTTTCCCGATCCTATCATATACGCCGCCAGGACAAGATGTATGCCCAGTATCAGCGGAAATCCCCAGCGGAAATACCATTTCTTTGTCTTATGCCTGAACAGATACATCCCGATAAAAGTCCCCAGGCTGCCGCCTATGATGCTTAATATGAAAAGATGTGACTCCGGTATACGCCAGCGGTGGTTGGCCGCCTTCCATTTATCCATCCCCATAAACAGAAGTCCCAGCAGATTTACCGCCAGAAGATATATGATTATTACCTTAATAACATCCATAGATCACAAAAGTCCTTCGCCGATTGCCGTCAGGCAGCGTTTTCCTTTCGGCGACCCTGTGCATAAAGAAAGGGCAGGGATACTCCCCGCCCTCAGATCTTTTATCAGTCCTTGTTAAGATGCTTCATGCCGCGAACCTTGCTTGCAAGTCCGAAGAGGTTGATAAAGCCCTCTGCATCGTGATGGTTATAAAGATCACCGGTAGTAAAGGAAGCGATGCTCTCATTATACAGTGAGTAAGGAGAAGTCTCGCCCGCCTTGATGATATTGCCCTTGTAGAGCTTGAACTTAACTTCACCGGTAACATACTGCTGGGTGCTCTCGATGAAAGCCTGTACAGCCTCACGAAGAGGTGTGAACCACTTTCCTTCATATACGATCTGAGCAAAAAGATTACCCATATCCAGCTTGGTCTTGGTGGTCTCACGATCCAGGATCAGCTCCTCAAGCTGCTGGTGAGCCTCGTAGAGGATGGTTCCGCCCGGTGTCTCATAAACGCCGCGGCTCTTCATACCTACAACACGGTTTTCTACTATATCAATGATACCGATGCCGTGCTTGCCGCCCAGCTCGTTTAACTTGCGGATAACGTCTGCTACCTTCATCTTCTCGCCGTTAACAGCGGTAGGAACGCCCTTTTCGAAGCTGATGGTAACATACTCGCCCTCAGCGGGAGCCTT
>JAEEGL016851278.1_pt1 | contig 12297 bp, 4 predicted proteins | sample 9134231 | NCBI WGS metagenome assembly JAEEGL01 (sample SAMN16246548, study PRJNA631951) | gut metagenome | biome: gut microbiome; feature: rumen; material: fiber-attached | host: Bos | place: Iran: Karaj | collected 2018-10 | reverse complement strand
CGCGAAAGTGTCGACAATCTTATCCATATTCTCCGCGGTGAGCTTGTTGTTGTTTGTAACCTTGACGCACTCGTTTGTGGCGTCTATAAACAGCGTTTTGTTATCCGCCTTGCCCTTCCTGAGAACCATTATGCAGGTGGCAATCGAGGTGCCGAAGAAAAGGTTTGAGGGCAGCTGGATTATGCAGTCCACAAAGTTGTTGTCAATCAGATATTTGCGAATTTTCTGCTCCGCGCCGCCGCGATACATAATGCCGGGGAAGCAGACTATTGCCGCCGTGCCGCCGGGAGCGAGCCACGAGAGCGAATGCATAATGAACGCGAGGTCCGCCTTCGACTTTGGCGCAAGCACGCCCGCGGGCGAAAAGCGGGGATCGTTTATCAGAAGCGGGTTTTCATCGCCCGCCCATTTGATTGAATAAGGCGGATTTGAAACAATGAGTTCAAACGGCTCGTCATCCCAGTGCTGGGGTGAAATGAGCGTGTCTTCACAGGCAATGTCGAACTTGTCAAAGCCGATGTCGTGAAGGAACATATTGATTCTGCAAAGGTTGTAGGTGGTTATGTTGATTTCCTGCCCGTAAAAGCCGTTTCGCACGGCGTCGCGCCCGAGCACCTTTTCCGCTTTGAGCAGAAGCGAGCCCGAACCGCAGGCAGGGTCATAGACTTTATTGATTTCGGTCTTTCCGACTGTGCCCAGGCGTGTAAGCAGTTCGCTTACATCCGCGGGGGTGAAGAACTCGCCGCCCGACTTGCCCGCGTTTGAGGCATACATCGTCATCAGGTATTCATAGGCGTCGCCGAAGGCGTCAATGTCGTGGCTTTTGACATCGCCGAGATTCATCTCGCCTATACCGTTGAGGAGTTTTACAAGCTTTTCGTTTCTCTTAGCGACCGTGGCGCCGAGCTTGTTGGAGTTGACATCAAAATCATCAAACAGACCGGCGAAGCTGTTCTCCGAAACGCTGCCCTTCGCGCTGTTTTCAATATTGCGGAAGACCTTTTCAAGCGTCTCGTTGAGGTTTTCGTCATTCGCGGCGTTTGCGCGCACGTTGCAGAACAGCTCCGACGGAAGCATAAAGAAGCCCTTTTCTTCAATCAGACCTTCGCGTGCGCTCTCCGCGTCTTCATCGGGCAGCGCGGAGTAGCAGAAAGCGATATCGCCCGCCGCGTGTTCGCCCTCGTTAATGTAATTCTCAAGATTTTCGGAAATATAGCGGTAAAACATTGTGCCGAGAACATATGATTTGAAATCCCAGCCGTCAACGCTGCCTCTCAGATCGTCGGCAATCGCCCATATAGCGCGGTGCAGCTCCTCGCGCTCCTGCTCTTTTTTGATGTCAGCCATAAAAATCGCTCCTTTTTCACTCAAAGGTATAATTCCCCACAATATATTTATTATATCACGCACACGCGCGTATTTCAATAAATTTGCTCTGTGAGAACATATATTCAAATGTAATTAATAACATTTTACCCGATATGGTGTCCCATTTACCGGTCATTACTAAAAAACTTTGATACGTTAATTGCGTTAATTGTAAAAACATCATTTTGCGCACAGCGGAAAAATTTTTTCAGCCTTATTATTCCAAATCAGAATAATAAGGCTGTTTTTTTACGTATACGCAGTTTTTTACATAAGTTTTCTTGCATACTTAAGTGTCAGCAAAAATCATATTTATGACATGAAAGGACGGTGGTGTGAATTGATTGTGAAACAGGTGTTGCATAATTAAGATGTAAGGCAAGAAAACAAACCTGTCGCACTCCCCAAGAGTGCGTGAATTGAAATCAAATTATTAATGTGTATGTCTCATAACCTGAGGTCGCGCTCCTCAAGAGTGCGTGAATTGAAACGAAAATGAACAAATGACTGACGTGTTCGCCAAACTCTGCAAAATACAACTTATCGAGTTCATATGCCTGCTTACCACCAAAAACAAAGTTGTTTCCGTCTTCTTGCCTTACACTTATCCGGTTGTTACCGGAAACGCTGTTTTCTTAGCGACTTAAAGTTCACCAAATCCGATCCTTGTTTCCGGTTGCAATAATAAGAACCCCGCTGCGGATTACTCCGTAGCGGGGTTCATTGTTGAATAATGTTTTATTATTATGAGTTTCTTTCTTTTATTAGTTGTTCTACTGTTTGCGGTTTGATTTAATCGTGTTGTAATCAACAACACCAAGCTTCATTATTTGTTCAGCGACATCGACAAAATGGTTGTAAAGGTCTTTGTAATTCAAAGTGCTTTTTGTGGTTTCGTAAAATACTGCTACTTTATCTTGTTTATTACCAACGAACTTATGGATAATAGGTTTCATTTGATCAATATAAGGATATCTGTAATCCTCAATACCCATGACTATATTTCCGTTGTTGGGAAGATAATAAATAGAAAGCACCCACCAATTCAAATATGGTGTTTTTGATGCTGCGCCTTGTCCATAATGGCAGCGGAGGTGAGCGCCATCAAAAAAGCAATTATCTAAAGATTTAGGAGTTTTACCACCAAATGATTTGCCTGTTTTAGCATTATCATCTGCCTGACGTAAAAAGTCCTTGAATATCAATTCAAACTTTTCTGCAGAAACATTCTGACTCAACTCGCTGGGACCTTCCCAGTTGGTTTCCTGAATTGTACTTTTATGTTCAATTATTCTAAGGATTTCTCCGATACATTCTTCACTTGTGTCAACGAAAAACCAGAACTCATTATAATCACACGTCCCCGTATAAGTTGATTTTTCCTGCCAGTCAAAAACTGTCTCAATCCTATAGGCTTCGGGATAAACGTAGATATTTGTCTTTTTACCCTTTACGCTAATGGCCGGATTAGGATCAAACGCATCCTTGCTGCTGCCTTTCAGGACAATTTCAGCCTTACCCTCAAGTGCCTGCTGAAGGTCGGTATAAAGGCTCATAAGTCTAAGTTTTATTTCTTCATTTATCATTTCCTAATTCCCCATTACAAATAACACTTTATTAATCTGACAACTTAGCAAACAACTGGTTTTCAAAATTCAGAGCGGTTTTGAATCCTTCGTTTAAGAAATTGAATAAATCAGCGTTCGAAGTTGAGTCAGTAATAACTAAACCATTCACCAATTTCATGTCGTACCATTCGCCATCATCTCGATAAACACGACCCATCATTGGGAGTATAGTTTCTCTATATTGATTCCTCAATTTTTCCGGCATTGTGCTTGTCTGGTGGCAAGTAAGTCTGAAGGTAGCGGTTCTTTTTCCTTTAACTTCTTTTATTTCGATTTGGTATGAAATATAACACTCTTTTCTGTTCGCAGTCTGCACGGAGTATGATCTTCCTAAAAAGTTAAACACCGCAGGTGTAACAAAAAACTGCTTTGAGCTCCCTCTGTTTCTCAGATACTCTACTATTTCGCCGCATTTGATTCTTTCATCTATCCAATCTGCGGCCATATTTTTATATGAACTTATAGTTAGGTCATTTGTTTCCTGCTCATCAGAAGTCGCAAAATACTCTATCATTCTTGACACTTCACCAATACACTCTTCATAAGTATCAACGAAATAATAAATTGTATTGTCAGATTCCTCGTTTGCAAGGTATGTTGTTGCTTGTTTCCATTCTATGGGCACATTCGAAATCTTATAACATTCTTCCATAACATCTATTCTGCAGAAAGCTTCAACAATCAAAGAATCGTCCGATATTTCAACTGAAATATTGTAGTTGGAATAATGATTAAATATATCTTCATATAGGTCATGCAGTATTGAGTTTTCGCTGTAAATCAGGTTTCTAACTTTTGAAACTATTTCTTCGCTTCCAGGAGTGTTTGCATACCAAATATTTGACTGTCCGAATCCTATGCCATCCGTAGTTGCTCTGGGTATAAATGTTGTTCTCTCTTCTTCAGGTACAAGAACGGCATCTTTACTTTCGGTGATTATGTTATATTCCAAACCATTATATTTTTCACGGCCCCTTAAAACAGTTGCATTTTTATACCACCCTACTACAACCGTTCGCTTAATATTATTTGAAAATGCGCAAAAAACGACGTCAACATGGACAGCCCGGTCTTTTCCCTTGAAAGAAGTGTCAATGCTCTCTATATGCAACTGATTAGGAACTCCGTTATGATGCTTTGTTTCTACAAAACCGCGAACTTTCCCATCGCCACACACATGGAAATTATTACTCTCATTTGCACGCTTGTTCTCTTTTACATAACTGCCGCCATTTTGAGGCACTTCATCATATTTATCAAGATCGTAATATTTTGTGTATGCGATGTTACAGAATAAAACCTTGTTGCTCATAAGTATCCACCGGTCCCAGTTCTATTTTTGTAAGCAAATCATTAAAGCTTTCTTCTATCTTTGCAGGGTCAAGATCTATAAAAAACACCCTGACAACTGTATTTCTGTCTTCTTCACCCGCATCAAAAACTATATCCTCGTGGTTACGCATCTTGTCATTTATAGGATACAGTAACCATATCTCCGGCGTATCATATTTCTTAGAATACGCATACATCTGATACATGTCATCACGAGAAATACCGTAGTTTTTGCGGCTGTCGGGGATGAGATTTTTCCACTTTGTATCCATAACTATTGTTCGGCCGGCTCTTCTTAAAACAATGTCAGGTCTCAGGTTAAACATCTGAGGCGAAGAGAACAGACTGTATCTGCTATCCTGAGTAGAAACCTTCCAGCCTTTCGGAATAAAATATTTCTTTGTCTGTTGGGCTACATAGCTTTCAAATACTTTCTCCATCGGAAACAGGAGCGCACGCGATTTGCTGGAACCTGAAAAAGTCGTAAAGCTTTTATTCAACAGGAAGACTTTTGCCCACTGAATAAGCATTGCATAATCCCTGGTGTTTCTATCAATGACAACTTGGGAAAAGTCTTTTGCATAATTAAGTGAAGGATCAACATTCTCAAAAGCTGTGAGAAGCTGACGAGATAGTTTTGCGTTTTCAGCGCTTGCTGTAAGATGCTGCAGTTTGAGTAGCGTAGATTTTACGAGCTTATTTTCCGGTCTGTTAACCTGATACTCGTCATAGGCTACATAGAAACGCTCGTTGTGGGCGAGGTTAGTTCTTAAATGCTCATTAACTATTAGCTTTCCCTTGTAGAAACGAAGATTATTTTCTTCTCGAACATATGCTGATTTTAATCCGTGTTTTACAAGTTGCCTTGCTTCTTGGAGATACATGTTAATAAATATCTCATAGAGATTCATCCGGTCAGCTTTGAGGTCAGAGATATTAAAAATCTTAGCCGGAAAATCTCTCATGCTTCTCAGCATGTTTAAGAATATTTGTTTTGTAAGCCGCTCTTTGTTATCGCTTGACAAACTGATTTTTGGCAGGACTTCTATTTGCCAGCCGTTATCCATCTGTATGAGGCCAACATAGTTTTTGAGCTTAACAACAGTGCCGACCGGCTTTTTAACTGAAAAGCTCATGAAGTCGATAGCATCTGACTCCTCATCGTTATCATCGGAGAACTCTTGAATAAAAACCTTCAGGTCTTCAAATATTTTTTCTGGGAGACATTTGTATTCTGTTCCGTTTATCGTTTCGATATCAGAAACATACTCGCCTTCCTTTTTACCAATTATAGAATCATATTCTTTAACCTGCAGGAATTTATCCACTATTCTCACCTTGCTTTACATGATACTTTTGTAGCTGTCAAGATTCAAGAATGCATCTTCGTTAACAGTGTATTTCTTTTCGGCTATATCAGTAACGGAACTGACATCGGACTTAAACAGATTGTTATCAACGTCGTCTTCCCAAATAAACTGAATGTCTTTTGGCTTGCCGTCGTCACCGAGAACCATTCTGATCTTATGGTAATCCTCATAAAAATACTCTTGAAGCAGAGGAATAACCTTTTTCTTGAAGATTGAGGCCAAGGTTTCAATGTTAGGAGAATCTTTCAATCTCGTGAAGAACGCATGGCCAATGGTGTGCTCTCTGTCATAAAGGAACTCAATACGCTTGTTAATGACTCTGAGCATGTATGCAACATCGAGATCGTCAACATAATTTGCTCCTATCTCCTCAAGGACCTCAACATCCGGCATCTTCTCTTCAAATTGGAAGCGGCGGCGAAGGGCTGTATCCATCAAAGCGATTGACCTGTCAGCCGTATTCATTGTGCCGAGAATATATACGTTATCCGGAATGGTAAACTCTTCTCCAGAATACGGAAGAATAGCTGATGTAGCTTCCACGCATCCTTTGCGCTTGGTATCTTCCATGAGGGTTATAAGCTCGCCAAATATCTTTGAAATATTGCCCCTGTTTATTTCGTCGATTATAAAGACATATGGTTTCTTCTCGCTTTGAACTGTTGAGGAACTTCCGTTTGTTGCTAAGAGCAACAATTCGTCCTTTCTTATATGCGGCGCTCTTGCTACAGTTGCTCTGTGTAAGATTTTGCCGTTATTGTATGGCATTATTTCAATTTGGAGACCGGTCGCAAGCCACTTGACATTTCTCGTTGTAGTGTTCGAATCACTATCAAGAACATATGCCTCATCATCTTGAACTATGGCTATTCCATTAATTATAGACCTTGATGTTATCGAAGTGACAATCAAATCACCTTTTCGAATATCATTTACAAAAGGACTGGCGCCTTCATCATCAAATGGAAAATCAATTCTAATGCGTCCATTTTCAAAGCAATCTTGAATTACAGTCCCCTTGATTTTTACTTCCCATACCATTGCATCTCCGGGAACATTTATCTCTTCTGACGAATCAATTTTAACACTCTGGGCTTTTTTGCAGAACTCTTTGAATACGCCATCTTTTATTTCATACTTAATAGTACCATTTTCATCTGTTTCGGGTTTGATTCCTTCGATGAACTCTTCATATCCATATGATTGATGAAATGTGGTGAAAGCAATCTGCCCGGCAGCTTTCAGTTTGTTGTATCTTTCGATAACGTCAGCATAGTCTTCTTTACAGATGTCTTCGAACTTTTTGCCTTCACAAATCGCCACTGCATAGTTTACCGAATTATATGTTTTTCCTGTTCCGGGAGGTCCGTAAAGGTTTATATTTTTTGCAAATTTTTGCATAGCCTTAACCTCGTTATTCTTCAAGTATTTCAATATACCGAATTCTTCTAAAGCTTCTTTTAATTCGTCACGAAGTTTCCAAATATAAACTCCTTTGTTTTGACCGCTCGAATACTTCCCTACAAACAAAATCGGAAAATAATACTCTTTTCCGTTATCTGACGGCAAATTGCTTATGCCTTTCTCTTTAATAATCCTCTTTGCGAGAAACTGACTTACGTTTTTATAAAAAATTGCTTCTTTTCCATATTTTTGTTGAAGATCAGAACATGTTGCCTGACCTCCGATATCGTAGAAACAGGCAATTACATAAAGAGAATTTTCGTCAAATACTGTCGGAGTATTTAAAAGTTCTAACCAGTCGTCTTTTGACAGACCGGGATCAAATTCGTCTTTTGATGGCCACCATTCATCTTTTGTTTTTATATCTAAAACATAATTATAATATGGAATAAGGGCTTCAACGGCTTTTAGGAGCTCACTTTCAAAATATTCGTTGTCGTGTCCGTCCCCTTTGTTTATATACTTACAAACCTGGACTTTTCTGTATGTCCGGTTAGCTATCTTTTCTTTTATTTCGCTCTGGGAGTCGACTATCTTTTGAGGACGCCCGAGTTCATTACTGCCAGTAACATATACCAATCCCGCACTGCTGTCTAAAGGCAAATCAAGATGTGTGTGATATTTATCTATCGTTTCTTTAGAAGCGGTGTCGTTTTTTATCTCCAAACTGATTCTGAAGCAGGCCTCATCTTTTGAGCATTTTTCAACAAAAACAGAAATACTGGCGAGATTTGACTCATATTCTTTGTATTTCATCTGACACCAAAGATAGCTTTTTGCTTTTGTTCCCGACCCATCAAGCCATAAAATCGGCAGACACGAATTTAAACCATACTGCTTTGAACAGATGTCTGCAATTTTTTTGATTTCGTCAGTTGCTTTCTGCCCGTTTTCTTTAATGGTCTGATACCTGAGCAGTTCTTCAAAATCAGTAGCACTTTCTGGTTCGTGATACTCTGTTTCACCATATTGTTCAACATAGTTAATAATGCCGATATAATCAATCATAGTTTTTTTATTTTCACCTAATCTGTCTAAATATTCTTTCACGGATTCTTGTAACCGTATAGGTCCTTGAGGTGACTTAAACCCGTAAACAGCCAATGATTCTCTGGAATACTCTTCACCATTGTATTCTTCAAGCATTTCGAGTTCCATATATCTGCCGTGGTCTTCGTCAAATTCGCCTGAAATATTATATTTCCGGTCATCGATAGTAGGATAATCTTTATCTGCTTTTTTAACTTCACATTTAAACTTTATAGTCTTGACCTTTCCGGTGACATATATGTAGACAATATCTTTGGCTTTTATATTTGCATTTTGAGACCAGTCTATGGTGCCTAACTCTCTAAATGCTCCTATCACATCGTATTTTTCCGGATTACCGGAAATAACCCATTCAGTCATGTCACACCTCGTTATCTGATGCTGTTTTACAATTCCTCTGTCTCTCAATCCATGCCATAAGCAGATTGACTATTTTTTCTTGTTCTTTTTCCGATAGTTCTTTGTGAAGCGGAACTTTATACCACTTGTTCAGACAGCCGCGGCAGCAGCAGTGTTGCGGCTTCTTTTGCAGCTTTCGGGAAATCCGTAGCCGACTGCCCGCCGCCCGATGAAAATGGAAACAGCGAAAGCAAAAATGTAAGAATATATAAAACTATCCGCTTAATAATTTTCACCGCCTCCCTTACTCACTTTTTTCATAAAATTCCCAATTTATTGATTTGATTATATCACATTTTTACAGAGAATTAAATAACCAATTCTATATTATATGCATCAAGCCCGCATCGGTAATTCCGGTGCGGGCATTTTTTATTTTAAGTTGTTCTCAGCAAACTGCAATCAAAGAGTCGATAATTGCTTTGAAAATGTTGACCCAAAAGTTATTGAAGAACCATCTAAGTCTGTCAAAGAAGCTGTTTTTGACCTTAACCTTGATTTCGCCGGAGGTCGCTATTTCATTGCCGTCGGCATCGAGGACCTTGCACTCGACGGTGTAGTCCTCGGTAGGCTCTTTGACTTCGATTGAAGTTCCTTCGCCTCTGTCTTCGCCGTTAATGAAGATATGAGCGCTTGCTCCCTCGGGCATATACTCAACATTGAAGTTATAGTTCTTTGATTCCTTATAATCAAGAGTTATTTCATTTCCGCAGTCGGCGGTAACTTTGGTTTCTCCGGCAAGAGTATAGACAGGTTTTATAGTGAGGTCTTTTGCCTCAATGGAGTATTCTTCCCATTCGCCGTTGTAATTTGTCTTTTCGGGAACGGCGGGCTCGTCGAGTTTCTCGGTTTCAACCGTGAATGTTACTTTCTTGACCGTCTCGCCGTTTTCGTCAACAAATGTCGCTGTATATTCAATCGGTGTGAATTCTCCGTTGATAGTAACATCCTCGGCAGGCATTGTTTCGGGAATCTCGTCGATCCAAGCAAATTCATATCCGTCTTTTTGCGGAGTGCGGGGTCTGGCAACAGCCTGACCGAAATTCACATCAAACTTTGCGAATTCCTCGCCGTCAACAATATATGTAACCGTGTGGATGTTTTCGCCTATAGCTGCGGTAACGGTCTGTGCTGCAACATCATTGTAATTCTCATTGCCGGTCACTCTGTAATAAACCGTATATTCACCTTCGGCTTTTCCGGATGGGACATTTTCGGAATAATTCTCGCCGTCGAGCGAATATTCAAGGATGCCGCCGGTTGTGCTGCCGGGAGTAACAAGCTCTTTTTCGTTGCCGTCGGCCTTGAGCCCTTCAACGGGAACGGGAGCGGTCACTTCGGGATCGGCTTTCAATATATCAAAGGTCAGATACAAATCCTGTGAATCTTTGTAATTGCCCTTTCCTTCAACTGCAATCACCGCTGTCGGCCATTTTTCCGAATCTGCTTCATTCGGATCGGAGGCATTTATATTATTTCTCCATTCCTTGTGAATGATTTCGTAGTCAACGCCCTCAACGAGCTCTTTCTGAATATATGTATCTTTAAGCAAAGCGAGCCCCGGCTCTTTGGCTGTGCCGTCATAGACAAAGGAAACGTTTTCAAGGTTTGCTTCCGAAGCATACCATATAAGGCGCGGTGTAATTTTCCAGCTTATTTCTTTCGGCTCAAGGGTGCCGTCGCTCCAGACAAAGCCGTCTTTAAGGGTTGCTGTGGCGGTGTAATTGCCCGCTTCGGTCGCGGTGACGGTGCCGCTCAGGGTATAACCCTCGCCGGCTTCAACGCCCGTATATTCAATATTTTTATATCCTTCCTCTATACCTTCGGGAATTTCAATTATCGTGTATAAAGGAGCGCCCGTCGGGTCGGATTTAAGCTCTTGCAGTTTCAAAGAAGGCCGAACGCCTTCCCTGGAATAACCGGTACTGTAGTTGTAGCAAACAAATCCGTCGTTACGCACAACGCAGGAATGGTGAGAATCATCGCCGGGTGAGCGTAAACGCCAATTGGAACATCCGTCATAGCTGTAGCCCGGATTGCTGTAGCTATATACATATAATCCCTGACATTTTGCGTAATCGCTTCCTTCAGCCTCTCTGGCAGGATCAAATCTTGTGCCGGTGTCGAAGCCGTAGCTGCTGTTCAAAACATCATCATAAGAAAGCAGGAAAACCTTGTCATCAGTTGACGGAGCATCATATTTCTCATATCCGGATGTGCCTGTCAAAGTATAATAACCGTCATTATTCAAAGTTTCAGCCTTCATATTTGACTTTTGCTCATTTGAAAACGCCGTATTTATGAAATCATTGTTGAGCCACTCTCTGATATTGCTTTTTGCATAATTATTCGGGTAATATGTTTTGTCCGCATCTCCCCAGTATTCGCTGTCCGCGCTGATAACAAAGTTATTGTATGGCTGAGCGTCAATGATTGTTTCACATATAATAAGCCCGTTATCCGGGTCAAGCACCCGCCATTCGAGGGGTTCAAATTCAAACCAGTAAATCATGCCTGCTTCGTAGCCGTTATCGTCCTGCCAGGTGTTTTCTTCGTTTGAAGTAAATCCGGGTTCATATGGCCTGTAACTGTCAAAAATGACAGCTCTGTATTTAATTCCGTCAAACACGATGTCCTGATACTTCATAAAATCGCCGGGTGTCATCTGACCGTCATCCCAGGTGCCCGTGCCGCTGTAATAGCCGTAGCTTACCCAGCCGTCATCCGTAAGCTTTTCATTAAGCGCGGCAAGGGTGTCTGCATCCTTAACCTCGCTCTGAGGATAGGTGCCGTATTCAAGAGTGTCGCCTACGGAGTAGGTTTTCGCATCGGCGGAAGTAATGGTTACGCAAGACAATGCCGAATAATAACCACTCGGAATTTCCGATGCGTCCTTATCGGAAATCAAGCAGAGGGGGGCGGCGATTTCGGCATCGCCCTGTGCATCTTCATCAACGGTGCAGGAGAAGGTCATCAGAGCCGTGGGGGCGTCACTTGAATAATTGCACCCGAATCCAAGAAGTTGTTTGTTTGACTCATTAAATGAAACCGAGCCGTATCCGCCTACATTCAGAGTGCTGCTGAGATTATCCGCCAACGCATAATCGGTAAATGTAAGCCCTTGGGGAATATCAAGCTTAAGCTGAATACCGCCGAAATCTTTGACAGAGCCCATATAAACCGTGTAATTAACGGTGTCGCCGGGGTAACAATCATATTTGTCGGGAATTATATAAACGGGAACACTGTCTGTCGCGGTAACGGCGGCATTGACAGAAAAGGAATCTTTAAAAGTGAACGGAACGCCGTTATTTACAATTATATTATCAACAGATGTTTCATCAATATAATATCCGAAATCTGACTCTAACTCAAAACGTGCGTAATATGTTTCATTTTCGGCAACTGTTCCGGTGAAGAAACCGCTGTAGGGGTAACCATAAACCCAATTGCCCTCGGCGTTATCACACCAGAATCCGTCAGTATATTCGTGAAAAGGAGAACGGAAAAGCAGAGCGTTGCCGTAAACGGATACAGACGGCGCAGGCGAAGAGGTGGGCGAAGCGTTGCCGCCGCCTGCGGCGTAATTATTGACAAAGGTTATTTCAGAGCCTATCTCGGGAGACTTAACGACCGCTCTCACCGAGGCGGGCTTTTGCCACAGAATATAGAAAGTCATACCGTCT
>JAEEGL015260368.1_pt1 | contig 12297 bp, 12 predicted proteins | sample 9134231 | NCBI WGS metagenome assembly JAEEGL01 (sample SAMN16246548, study PRJNA631951) | gut metagenome | biome: gut microbiome; feature: rumen; material: fiber-attached | host: Bos | place: Iran: Karaj | collected 2018-10 | reverse complement strand
TTGAGCGATAAATCAGCCCCATTGTATGAAGAATGAACTTTTACAATATTCATAATTTTTCCTTACTTCTTACTCGACTATTATAAAACATTCTGAAGAAAATATTTGTTATTTTTATATTTTTTTAATAATTTTTGCTTTAAAAAATAATTTAAAGTAATGAGGATATTTATCCGATACAGCATTAAAATAAACATTGTTATTTGGAGGTAATATGAAAAAATTATTTGCACTTTTGTTATTCGGAATACTGATATCAACGCTGAATGCATCTGCAAGAAGCAGGTTTTTTGATTTAGACTATGGTAATTATAAATGTACGGTAAATGGTGAAACATGCGAATACTATATATATGAAAGCGGTTCCGGAGGACATGGAAAAGGTTGCCCGTTACCTAAAAAAGGCGAACATCCGGATATTCATTTTGATAAATTGGCAGACTTATTTACATCAAAAAATTGTCAATTCACACCTTCAAAAATTGAAAAATATGAATGCAAACATTCTTATGGACATTTAACGGTATATCGTGAAAATAACAAAGTATTCTCAGTAACAGGTCACATTCCTGATGGAATAAAATTCGAAGATACCTATAATCCATATTTATGCACACGTGTTCCAATGACACAACGTAAAAAGCAGCCTTAATAGTCGGAACAATGAGCATTATTATTTTCATCAGTTGATATTTTGTAGATTTTGACGTTTTTGAGATATTCATCTTTAAAATGCAAAGTATCAACAGAGGTTATTATTGTCTGAATGTTTTCGCCGATTGCATCGAGCAGATAGTTTTGGCGTATATCGTCAAGCTCTGCGAGAACATCATCAAGCAGCAAAATTGCGCTGTCTCCTGTTTTTGACTGGATTATTTCAAGCTCGGAGAGTTTGAGAGCAAGAACAATTGTGCGCTGCTGACCTTGTGAAGCGAATTTGACGGAGTTTATTCCGTTGATATAAAATTCAACATCGTCTCTGTGCGGACCTTCGACACTTTGCGCCCTGACAATTTCTTCCTGTTTCTTTTCCTGAAGTTTTGAAATGAATTTTTCATATATTTCCTGAGTTGAGGGGATAGTTTCAAAATCAAGTGAGGTTTCTTCATCAAAGATTTTGCAAAGGTATTTTATGGTTAATTTTTCATCATTTGAAATCTTTGAGTGCTTTTCGGCTGCGATTTTTTGCATTTCTTTGAGGAAATTAAGGCGGATATAGATTATGTTGCTCCCCGTTACCGCAAGCTGTTCGTTCCAGACGTCGAGCATAGAGGTATCAGGGGTAAGACTGGCTTTGAGTTCTTTCAAATAGTTATTTTTTTGTATTCTGATTTTGTTATACTTTGAAAGCCTTTCGGAATAAGAGGGCAAAATTTGAAGAATAGCGCAATCGAGCCATTTTCTTCTGTCCTCCGGTGTACCCCTTAAAAGAAGAAGGTCATTAACGCTGAAACAAACAGCAGAGAGGTTAGATATGAAATCCTGAATTTTCGTTTTTTTGATGCCGTTGACGGAATTTTTCTTTTTATTCGGAGGATTAATGACGGTTTCAAGGTTGATTTCCACGTCATTTTTGGTCATATTGAGCCTTATTGTCGTGAAATCTTTGTTCCATTGGATTAATTCTTTATCTGTCTGAGAGCGAAATGGAGTCAGAGAGGACATATAATAGATTGCTTCAAGCAGATTTGTTTTTCCTTGTGCATTTTTCCCTATAAGCAAAATTTTATTTGAGGCTAAATCCAGCTTCAAGTCCTCATAGTTTTTGAAATTTTTGAGCTCAATAGAATTAATAAACATAAAAAAATTATAGCAAAAATCAGAGTAATAGAAAAATTTATTGCAAAGAAAAAAAGTTTATAGTAGTATTTTTAATGCAGAGCAAATGGCGGGTTTCGCCAAGTGGTTAAGGCCTCGGATTGTGGTTCCGATATGCGTGAGTTCGACCCTCACAACCCGCCCCATAAAAAAGACTTCGACTTTTGTCGAGGTCTTTTTTATATGTGAGAGAATGTTTGAGTGGAGAACTCACACAAGGCAAAGCAAATCCAAGACACCCTCACAACCAATTCATTTAGATTGGTAGACTAAAGTCTACCCTACTAACTTAATAATGTTTATGTTAATATTTAAATGTTAAACGAGATATTTTATCAAGGAATGGATAGTTGAATTATTATTTACCTTTAATAAGTGTTATAGTTGCAAACGTTTTTTATCATAATATTGCAAAATGTCAGCCGACAAATGTAAATCCGTTTTTATCATTAACGATATCATATATTGTAAGTGCCTGTGCAACATTTTTATTATTTTGCTTAAATAACGGTAATTTTAAAGCAGATATAGTTAACCTGAATTGGACAAGTTTCTTTTTAGGTCTTGCAATAGTTGGAATAGAACTCGGTTATATTTTATTATACAGAAACGGTTGGACAATAAGTACAGCCGCTCTTGTTGCTAATATTACAGTAGCGGTTTTATTACTTATTATCGGATTTTTAATTTATAAAGAAAATATATCTTTTTATCAAATTCTTGGTACTATACTTCGTATTTCGGGATTATTACTAATCAAATTAAAAGCGAGTTAGTATGGAACATAAAAAATATATAGGATTAAATGACAATATTATAAAAATCAGAACATCTGTTTTTATTAAGGAACAGGGGTTTAAAGATGAATTTGATGAAACTGATAAAACCTGTTCGCACATCGTCTTATATGATGGAGGTAAATGTGTGGCTACTTGCCGTTACTATAAAGAAAATGGGACGTATCACATAGGCAGAGTTGCGATAATTAAAGAATATAGAGGGAAACATTTAGGCAATAAAATTATGCAAATAGCCGAAGATTATATAAAAAAAGACGGTGGACAAACAATAGAAGTTTCTGCACAAGTCAGAGTCTCAGAATTTTATAAAAAGCTCGGATACAATAAAATCGGCGATATTTATTTTGATGAATTTTGTGAACATATAAGAATGGTTAAAAATTTATAAAAATTTATCAGAGAGAATTGAACAAATTATCTGCTTAATTTGAAATGTCTGACAGACAAAATTAAACAATTTCCGACTTAATTTTCACAAAATTGAACTTGCTTAATTTGGTTGTCCGACTTGTTTAATTTTAACTGTCTATTGATACATATAGACAATTTAATTTATACCGAAATCTGTTTGTGTTATCATAGACCTATGGAAAATTACAGCAATAAAAGTGTAAATAGAATATTTGAATTTGATTTTCTTCGGGTTCTTGCAGTATTAGCTGTAATTATGATTCATGTTACTACTACAATTGTAATTAAAAACAATTACCATAGTGCCCAATATATGATAAGTAACTTTTTTAATGCTGCAAGTCGCTTTGCTGTTCCTTTTTTTGTAATGATATCAGGGTATTTTATTTTAGATGAAAAAAAAGAAATACCTTTATCCAAATTCAAATCTAAAATAATCAAATTAATAATATTATGGGCGTCTTGGTCTTGTTTTTATGCTTTCTTTTTTCATGATGATTTTTTCAAGGCTTTTCTCTTTGGGCATTACCATTTATGGTATATGTATTTAATTATAGGGCTTTATCTTATGGCGCCTGTTTTTAGGTTATTTGTTAAAGAACAAAATATAAAATATGTATATTATTGCATTTTATTGGGCATTATCTTTTCAATTCTGCCTAATTTTATTAATGCATTTAAATTTCTGCCTAAATACATTAATGCGATTAAATTTGCAAAACTTTTTCAGATATCATTTTGTGGATATATTGTATATTACTTTATAGGCTGGGCTCTCAGGTTTAATGAGAACAGAATAAAACGAAATGTGCCGGTGCTGTTATTTTTATGTTTTATATCGTTATTAACCGTTGTTTGTTGTGTTCAGTTTATTCATTCTAAACACTATTGTGTATGGAGACTATTTTATGAAGAATTAAGCCTCCCTGTGTTTATATATAGTGTTTCGATATTTGCCCTTTTATACAACCTGTTAAAAAAATATCCTGAAAAAATCAGTCCGAAATTTAAAAGTTTTATCTCAAAATGCAGTTCATTAACATTAGGGGTTTATTTAGTTCATGCAAGTTTCTTGGAAATTTTTGAAAAAATATTTAACCCTACGCGCAATGATGATGTAATTTATATCTTTTGGGTTTTTGTTCTAACAACACTTTCATCTTTTTTAATAACTTTTTTAATGTCTAAAATTAAATATTTGAAAGAATTGGTAAAATTTTAAAGAATAAATTAAAGAGAACATTCCTATTTAAGATAGTATATTGCAGCGACATACCCTGCAAACTAAAAATAAATAAATAAATAAATAAATATTATTTAATTTCTTTTATCACTCTTGCCGGATTACCGACTGCTATTGCGTTTTCAGGAATGTTCTTTGTAACAACACTTCCCGCTCCGATGACAGAATTATCACCGATTGTCACTCCCGGGAGAATTGTACAATCTGCACCCACCCAAACATTTTTACCGATTTTTACCGGTTTTGGAGTGGCATTAACTCTTGTTTCAGGGTTTATATCGTGGTTTAAAGTTACGATAGTGACATTTGGTCCTATCATTGTTTTTTCGCCGATTTCTATCCCGCCATTATCCTGAAAACGACAGCAAGAATTAATAAATACATTTTTTCCGATTTTTGTGTTTTTTCCGAATTCCGTATGGAATGGCGGTATTATAAAACAGCTTTCATCAATTTCACTTGCCGTTAGCTTTGCAAAAAGTTCCCTGACTTTTTCCGGCGGATTATATTTGGTGTTCATCTCCATTGTTATTTTTAGTGCTTCCTGTGAGTATTCACCGAAAGACAATAACAAATCAGAACCAAACAATATAGGTGTTCCTTCTTTCATTAACTCTCTGATTTTTTCTACACTCAATATTTTATCTGACATAAATTTACCCGATTTATTTAATTATATTATATATACTACAAAAACTTGTAAATCTGCTCTGTAAAATCATTAAACCGAGTAACAGAGTGCTATATTTAGACAAATGCTACTGACTACAAACAACAAAATTTCTTGATGATAGAATTATGCAAAGATGGTTTATTTATAAGTTTGTAGGGTGGGTAAAGCGGAAGCATACCCACCGATTCAAATAATTAAGGGGGGCACATTACATTTTGTCCAACCTATAACCAAAGAATATTGGAAAAAACATCCTAATAAGCTTATAGAATATTATTGAAACTTAATTGTAGATTATATACATTAGCTAAGATTTAATATATAATATTTTAAGTCATTATAGGAAAAATTATGACTAGATTATACGGAATAGATTTTTTAAAATTCATATTTATTATAATTATATTATTGTCACACCTTATTACGCCATGGGCACTCTATACAAATACCTTTACTCAGCCTAATGGGATTTTGCCAAACGCTATATTCTCTTCTCAAGTTGTTATTTTCTATTTCTTTATCTCAATATTTCTTCTTATTTCTAAATGCGAAACAAATAATGAATCAACCGTCAAATATACTATCAAAAGATATCTCCAATTTTTACCAATGATAATTTTGAATTTTGTTTTTGCAATAATGCTATACCTTTTGAATGTCTTTGAAACATTAAATATCAAAGCAGAACTTTTAAACTTTATAATTATAAACAATATGGCTTTACCTCTATTTGATGACTATTACGGATATAATGGAGGAATGTGGTTTTTGTGTGTACTATTTTGGGCATCTTGTGGTATGCATTTCCTCGTGAGAAAAATCAAGCCAATATTCCTGAATTTTATATTGCCAGTACTATTTATTATATCTTTATATTTCAACCTTACGATATGGAATACAGACATTACCTGTAAATGCACAATAGGTCTTATCACAAATGCAACTTGCGGTATAACTCTGGGCTATTTTTTAGCGCAATATTACAAAAAATATAATAAGGAAATGCATAACACTGCGTTTAAAACCTTTCTATATTCTGTTGCGGAAATTTGTTTTTTGGGACTTTTATTATACATAAGTATATTTGCACATTCATCTGTGGAAAAGTTGTTACAGTGCTTCTTATTTGTCGTAATTACACTTTTATTTATAAAACCAACCGGAATAATATCAAAATTTGTAAACCACAAATGGGCAAAGTTCCTTGGGGATATTACATTTACAATATATGTTTCTAATATTTTTGTAATTTATATTTTACATAAATTTGTTTGGCTGAAATATTATGAAATACTGAATCAACATCCTTATTTTACAATAACATCAACAATAATTATCTGCATTGTTTTTTCAATAATAATACATTACTTGTTTATAGATAAAATAAACAAAATCATTCATACCCAAATAAAAAAGGCAGACTAAAGTTTAACCTACACACTGTTGAAGATAAACCGAAAAATCAGAAAGCAGATTTTTTGAATAGCCGTCATCATATCTTTTGTCACTGTTTAAATATTGGTAATAATTAAGGCTTGCGCCTAATGTCGGGAAATATGCGGATTTTGAAATCCCGTGGTCTTTTTTGGAAATTTCATAATTCAATTTTGCCTTTTTTATAATCTGACTGTTGGTAATTGCATATTGAATGCAGTCATCCAAGAAGAAAACTTTTTTATTATCAATTTCTTCTATCGCAAATGCCTGACAAAACAGCATTATGAAAAATATTAATATTATTACGGAAGATAAAGCCTACCCTGCAATCTTAATTGCACATTCTTAATCTACAGGTACAATAGCTATTGACACTATAGCTTTAGCAAAATCAGCTTTCGACATTATAATAGGAATCTCAGGGTTCCAAGGATTTGAGAGGTAAACATTATCTTTATCCACTTTAGTTATTGCAAAAGCATGGCCACCACCGACTATTGTCTGACCGTTAACCTCTTGAGAAGTAATCCTTATACTGGCAGTTGCTCCATAATTATCTAATGTGCCATCTGAACAATCCTGTTCTAAAAAATTCAATACTGTATCAAGATCAGGGTTATCTGTCTGAGCCAAAGCAACATCATTATTATCTGAAATACCCGAAGAAGAACCTGTTAAATGCATTTGTAAACTATCATCTATATAACATACAGGGCACTCTGATTCATTAGCATTTTGATATATTGCAGGTTTTTTACCTGTCAGGACATATAGTGCATCTTCAGGACATCCGAAACTTAAATAATCTCCGAAATTTGAAACGGAATCATCAATTCTCATACCAAGCATTTGTTGAATTTTAGGATTATCATCATTTGCTTTTTTGGTTTTATCAACATCTTGTCTGTATTTTTCATAAACGACTTCTAAAAGTAAAACATCTTTATCCCCTGAAGAATATTCTATACCTGCTTTTTTTGCAGCTTCTTTAAGTTCATCTTCTGTCACAGTATATGAACCTTGAATTAATATTTTATCTTTATCAACCCCTTCATTCATTAAATCCCATCGAACATTTGAAGCTCCTGGCAAAGTCACTGTATAAACATCTTTACCTTCTTCGTCTTTAGAAACATGAATATTTTGCTGAAATACTTCTTGCCCGCCATCACTCATTGCTAAAGCATTTATTGCAGCTAATAAATAACAATCACCTCGGCTAATTTGGTTGGAAAGTTCAATGTTTCCGTTTATTTCTGAAAAATCATATGATTTAAGCTTGTTCCCGTCCTTATCAAAAATATCACGACCTATTAAAATTCCCTCTTCGTCAAAATGATTTATTGTTATTTGTTTTATGGTTACTCCGTCTTGTTCATATTCAATCTTTTGGGAAGGTATTTGATCACGATTTTCTATATTAGCACCGTCATATCTTTCTTCAACTTTTGCACCGTTTTTATAATACGTTTTGCTTCTGGAAACAATTGTTTCACCGTCAGGAGCATATTGGGTGATTGTTTCACTCTGTTGACCTGTAAGATTAAACGTTCTTGTGATTTCTTCGGATTTTTTACCTTCTGAATTGTATTTGTATTCTGTTGTTTCGGTTACAATATCATTTCTTAATTCCAATTTTCCGCTTTCATCTACAGACAGTATTAGTCTCTCTCCTTTTCTTTCTTCAAAAGTAATTTTACCTTCTGTATCATAATAGCTTGTTGTTACCTCAGCGGGATTATCTCCGTTGCTATTTGTTGTAACTTTTTTAGCAACTATATCACTGTTTGGGTAGTATTCATATTCGTCTATACTTCTATAAACATCCTGAGCTTCCTGAACATTAATATATGAATCAGTACATTCCCATTCTTTTCTAATAAGTAAATCATTCTCATTATAAGTATTTCTGATTTTTACAACAGAAGAAGAACCATCATTATATACCGATTTTATTTCACTATAAACATTATTACCTCTTTCATCAAAGGATTCTTCTCTTTTTATTCTGCGAAAACTTGTTGTTTCAATATACTCTTCTTTTGCAGGAATATGGCCTTTGTTAAAAAGCACAATTCTTCTGAAAGGTTCTTCACCAAAATTTTCAATTATCCTATAACCGGAACCGTCATCATTAAAAAACTCAGTAAATTGTGTTCCGTTATCAAATTTTGTGATTGTTGGCGTAGAATCAGGAAAAAGAAATGCAATTTGGTCTAACAATTCACTATCATAGGGTTCTTCAACTTCATCGAGATTAGAGCCCTCAACATCTTCTGTATCTTCAACCTCTTCGGTGCTAAGTTGTTTGTCATTACTGGTAAAAATATTATTATAATCATCTTCTATAACATCATTGTCGGGTATATCAAATATGCTTCCTACTTCCTCGGAGACATGTTCTTTATTATCTTCACGTTCAATTATTTTATTATCATAAATATCTATCTGACCGACTTTATTAATATCCGACATAACATTTCTCCTGCGAATTCAGCCTATAAATGCTTGATCGACACTATGAAAAATATTCTTTAATATTATTGAAATAAAGTTATCTTTTATTAACAATACATTACTTGTTTATAGATAAAATAAACAAAATCATTCATACCTAAATAAAAAAGGCAGACTAAAGTTTAGCCTACACGCTAAGGTATTCTTTTATTTCATCAAGCTTGTTCTTGCAGTCTGAAACACCAAGGTCATAGATATTTTGCAGTTTGTTTGTATCTTTTTCAATTCTTTTTATATTAATAAATTTAGAGGGACGAAGGACAATAATTTTGTTTTCAGACTCATATTTTTCAATCAAATCCATCGTTTCGTTATATCTTATATAATCACTTTTAACCATTTCGACAAAATTCGGAAATTTGCCATAAAGAAGGTTATAAGGAAGATGTGATTTCTTCTTTCTGAAGCCTGACGGTCTTGTTAAAACAACAATGAATTTATCGCAGTCCGATTCAAGTGCTTTTTTAAGAGGTACCGCATCACTCATTGCCCCGTCAAGATAATAATTCCCGTTAATTTCGACAGGCACTGACACAAAAGGCATAGAGCCTGACGCTCTGAAATATTCCATATCACTTTTCGCATCATCAGCTTTAATATATTCGGGCTTTCCTGTATTTAAATTAGTTACAACGACATAAAAATCAACAGGATAGTTTTTGTATGTTTCAAAATCAAGTTTATCAAGTTCATAGACAAGTTTGTTAAAACAAAAGTCTTTGTTCATTATATCGCCTGTTGTAATCAGGGAATATAAACCCATATAATTTTTTTCTTTGGCATATTTCAAATTATATCTTAAAGCACGCCCTATCTGTCGGGATTTATAATTTATACCAAACAGAGCACCTGCTGACACCCCATATACAACATCAGCACGAATATTATTTTCCATAAAAATATCAAGAACGCCTGCCGAATACAGACCTCTCATTGCTCCGCCTTCAAGTATTAATGCTGTTTTATGTGCCATAATAATATTATTTCCCGTCTCTTATTCTATAATAAAAAGCCGACTTCAACAAGCCGGCTTTTTAATTATTCTTTCTTCTCACTCATTATCTGAACAAGGTTTACTTTTGCCTCTTCGTCCTTAATGCCATCAAGACCTGATGTTTTATATTCTGAAATAGCTTTTTTTGCTCTTTCGAAAGATTGTTTGTATTCTTCCGTCCCCGCTTTTTCCCAAACTGACTTATAGAACATTTTAATTTTTATCTTTTCTTCTTTAGTTAAACGAGGCTCCATTTCGCCTTCTTTTAACTCACCTTTTTCTTTTCTGTCTAAATAATCCTGAAGGTCATCTCTCTTTTGAAAAATCTCTTTTAACTCGGGATTAGCTCCGACAATTTCCCTTGCTATTTTTCTTGTATTCCCTGAAAGTGCCCAGGCAAGTTTCGCTCTTACAGAAATCAGTTTGCTTTTTTCTTCTTGTATAAGTGCATATTCAAAATCTTTTTTGTCTAAAAATTCAGCATTTTGAGGATATTTTAAGTGTATAAACAGTTTATCTTTATCACTTTCAAAAATATAATGCGGAACAATTTGGAGTTTTCCATCTACAATTGCCGATTCAACTTCCGTCAGAGACATTCTTGCTCTTTTTGCAAACTGCTCAGTGTCCATAACATTCTTATTTTCGTTTCTTAAAAATTGGAGTTCACCTTCAGCACATTTCTTATAAAAAATACAAAATTCTTCTTTAACACCGTCTTTTGTTTTAAAAGGTACTGTTTTCCCAGTAAGTTTCTTTGTTTTTGTGAGTTGCAAAAGTTCTTTTTCGCTGCCGAAGCCCAAACTTACAAGATATTTTACAGGTAAATACTCTTTATCTAAATGGGGTGATTCTTTGACAAGACTGCCTAAAAATTTATATCTTTCAATTCCTTTTTGATTTTTTTCATTATTTATATCAAGAACATGTACAGGTTCTTCTTCGTCTGTTGCTATATTTTTTAACTTAATTGGCTCAATATAGCCCTCCTGAACATATCTGTTTAATTCTTTCTCGCTAAAACCATACTTTTCTCTTACTTCAGAGAAAGAATACAAACCGTCTTTTGCTAATCTGCCGTAATTTTCTTTGTTAAGTTCATAAGAAGTATCAAGCATATTGCCGATATTTGTTTTATTTAATACAAAATATTTATTATTGCACCATAAAGATTTAAATACAGAATCTTCCACTTTAGGAAGTTTTTGTAAAGAAACTATTTCAGGATGCACCCTTAATATTGACCTTCTTTGAGGCCAGGTATATTTCTCATCAGAAAGAAAAGCAACATTAGGATTATAAGTCTTTATTAAATCCTCTCTTTTACTGATTAAAGCCTTGATTTTCTCATCAAAATAATGCTTCCTTTCACGATAATTATACAAATATCTTGCACTGATTGCACCATCGAAATTCTTTTTATCTTCTTTTACCTGTGCAATTTGTTTATCAAATTCCTGAATAGATAAAGCTTGTTGTTTAGGAGGAACTTTTGTTTGGGTGGATTCAAATGTATCCGGTTTTTGAGTGTGGTTTATTATAGGATTTGATGTAAAGCTGATTTTGGGCAGATTGTTTTTTTTAATTAATGATACGGCGTTAATAAGCATTCTCTTTTCCTTTGTTATGCAATAAGATTGACGGATTTAATATCCCCGAGATTTGTATAATCAACATTCATAACAGAAACATTTTTTGAAGAAGAAACAAGTTCCTCAACCTGTTCTTCAAAATGTTCCCAAGTTTTACTTGTGTCTATGATTTTAATTTCATTATCCAGAAAATAATGTGCCAAATCCATTTTGTATAATGTTTCCATCAGTAAATTCCCATATTTTCTACCCTCTGAACCGCTAAAAATATATGATTTTTCTTTAGAACCACAAACAGGAAATGCGTGGGCTTTCCCAAAACGTGTATCATTTATAATTGTTTGAATTTGTTCACCTACACTGGTTTTACTTCTGTAATTTGCCCTATTCGCAATTGTTTGCGCAGTACGAAGAGGAGCATTAACAATTACAATTTTTCCAAAGCTTACTGACATCTTTATCACTTTCCAAATTAGTATTTGGTTGTAATAAAAATTTAAAAAATATTTTTTGCTAAAAATCTGTAATAATTATCTCAATATATGATAAACCTTAATCAACATCTTCTTTTGTCTGTTTGTTCCAAAAATATCCCTGATGATTTGTTTGAGGTCTTTGTCCATATTGCCCCCTATTGTGTCTTGGAGGTTTACCTTGAAAACCTTGCCCGTTTTGACCATTCTTTATATCAGGTCTTGGGGGTCTGCCTTGAAAACCTTGTCCGTTTTGACCGTTTCCCATATCGGGTCTTGGGGGTCTGCCTTGAAAACCTTGTCCGTTTTGACCATTCTTCATATCTGGTCTTGGAGGTC
>JAEEGL014935027.1_pt1 | contig 12297 bp, 6 predicted proteins | sample 9134231 | NCBI WGS metagenome assembly JAEEGL01 (sample SAMN16246548, study PRJNA631951) | gut metagenome | biome: gut microbiome; feature: rumen; material: fiber-attached | host: Bos | place: Iran: Karaj | collected 2018-10 | reverse complement strand
TCCCACCTCTTCCCATTCCGAACAGAGAAGTTAAGCCCGCCTGCGCCGATGGTACTGCAATGCAATGCGGGAGAGTAGGAGGCCGCCTTCTTTATCAAGCCGGGCCCTGAGGACGATTCCTCAGGGCCCTTTTCGTATATATACCTTGTTCCTTCGCCATGAGTTCTGCCGGGCTGATGCGTCTCTTTCATAGTTTAAAATGAAAAAATGCATTTTTCCTTTTGCTCTTTGCTTACTTATTCGTAACTTTGCAGTCTGATATTGAACAGAACGAACAAAACAACTACTACAATTACAATGATGAAAAAAAGTATCTTTTTGCTGCTGTCATTCCTGATGGCCACAGGCGTTTCTGCCTACAATCTGAAGCGCGTCAGCGTGCACGACCCCAGCGTCGTGTGGGACCACAACACCAACACCTATTACATCTTTGGCTCGCATCGCGACCATGCCAGGTCGACCGATCTGATGAGCTGGACCAAGATTTCCATACCCTGGCAGACGGCTACGAGCAATAATGCTGCCAACAATGTGGCCTTCACCACCCCGGAGGTGACGAAGGTGAAGAAGGGCGGTGTGGAGTACACGCTGAACTTCAACGCCTTCAACTGGTCGAAGAAAGGCAATGCCAACTATAGCGTTGACGGCAACATGTGGGCGCCCGACGTCATCTGGAACGAGAAGATGCAGAAGTGGTGCATGTATCTGAGCATTAACGGCGACGCTTGGTTCTCGAGCATCATCCTGCTGACGGCTGACAAGATAACAGGTCCCTATCGCTATCAGGCCCCTGTGGTCATCAGCGGCTTCAAGAGCGGCAATGACTACAAGGAGACCGACCTGGAGATTGTGCTGGGCACGCAGAACTCACTTCCTGCCCGCTACAATGTGGGTAATGGTTGGGGTAACCGTTGGCCTAATAACATCGACCCCTGCGTGTTCTATGACGAGGAAGGCAAGCTGTGGATGAGCTACGGCTCGTGGAGCGGCGGCATCTGGATAATACAGCTGGATGAAGAGACGGGTCTGCGCGACTATGACGTGACGTACACTCTGATAGGCAGTGGCAACGGCATCACTCAGGATCCCTACTTCGGCAAGAAGATTGCCGGCGGTTACTATGTCAGCGGCGAGGCGAGCTACATCGAGTACATCGGCGGCTATTACTTCCTCTTCATGAGCTATGGCGGCCTGGCTGCCGGCGGCAACCCCAGTGACTACAACAACGGCGGCTACCAGATGCGCGTTTTCCGCAGCGAGAAGCCTGACGGCCCCTACAAAGACTCAAACAACGTCAGCGCAGTCTATAACAACTATCAGCTGAACTTCGGCGCCAGAGCCAACACCAACCGCGGCGTCAACATCTTCGGCGCCTACACTGACTGGGGCAACCAGACCAAGGGCAACTACGGCGAGCGCTCACAGGGGCACAACAGCATCATCGCTGCACCTGACGGACGTACCTACCTGGTCTATCACACCCGCTTCCAGAACTTGGGCGAAGGCCATCAGGTGCGTGTCCACCAGGTGTTCCAAAACAAGGACGGCTGGCTGGTGGCTGCGCCCTTCGAGTACACCGGCGAGCAGGTGAAGAGTGCCGACATCGCCACGACGCAGCAGGTGAATCCTAAATTCATTCCCGGCACCTATCAATTGCTGATTCATCCCTATAAGCTGGACCACACCGCAAAGGAAGCCGCAAAGCCCGTGGAGGTGACGCTGACCGCAGACAAGAAAATCACCGGCGCTTTGACTGGTACGTGGGCCGTCACCGCTGGCACTTCCTACATGAACATGGTGATTGGCGGCAAGGCCTACAGGGGTGTGCTGGTGGAGCAGACCTTGGAGCCCAAGAACGACAAGGCTATCGCCTTTACGGGCCTCTACGCTAAGTCGGGCGAGACCGTCTGGGCCTATCAGACCAAGGCCGACCTCTCTGGCGTCAATGACATCGCCATGGACGAGGACGACAGCAATGCTCCAATCTATGACTTGCAGGGGCGCCGCGTCATCGAGCCTGCAAAGAATAGAATCTATATCAGGAATGGCAAGAAGCTCTTCCTGAAGTAGCTTCTAGAGGATTTTTTTAGAGGGCTTTAGAGGACTATAGAGGACTGTAGAGGACTGTAGAGGATTTTAGAGGACTGTAGAGGATTTTAGAGGACTTAGAGGACTTTAGAGGATTTATAATGAGAGAGCCGGCCCCAAGTGGAGCCGGCTCTCTCGTTTCATTTGGATGAGGATTGACTTACTCGAACACCAGATGGCATCCGTCCACTGTGAAGTGGAAGAAGAAGTCATCGGGGTTGGTGACGGTGTTCAGGCCGATGTAGTCCTGATAGTAGGTCTCGCCGTCGTTGCCCTCCATGACGCAACGCACGTCGGCTGTGCCGTCGCCATTGTTAGTGACAGAGACGGTGACGTAAGCCTCGTCCATAGCAGCGAGCCATGTGGCCCAGTCAAGCTGTCCGCCGCTGGGCGTACATTTCTCTGCCAGGACTTCGCCACCCCAGCCGGTGCCCCAGCCCCAGTTGTCGGCGCGCAGGATGCCGTACTCGGTAGCACCATCACCCGAAGTGAGGCACACCACGAAGTTATTCCAGTTGGAACCACCGCAGTAGTTCTTGAAACGGCGTGTATAGGTCTGTCCGGCCGGCACCTGGATATATGGCGAATGAGCGCCCCAGAAGGCCGTGGTGTTGTCCTCTGCTCCCAGCACATCGTCGAACTCCAGGTGACATCCGTCCACGGTGAAGTGGAAGTAGAAGTCATCGGCATCGGTGACGGTGTTCAGACCGATGTAGTCCTGATAGTAAGTCTCTCCGTCGGTGCCCTCCATGACTGAACGCACGTCGCAGGTGCCATCGCCATTGTTGGTGACGTAGACGGTGACCTTGGCTCCATCCATGGCAGCGAGCCATGTGGCCCAGTCAAGCTGTCCGCCGCTGGGTGTGCACTTCTCTGCCAGGGCTTCTCCAGCCCAGCCGGTGCCCCAGCCCCAGTTGTCGGCGCGCAGCACGCCATATTCGGTGGAGCCGTCGGCATTGGTGAGCACGATGACGAAGTTGTTCCAGTTGTTGGCTCCGCTGGTGTAGTTGGTGAAGGTGGTGACGAAGGTCTCGCCCGGCTCCACCTTGGTTGCCTCGGAATGAGCGCCCCAGAAAGCAGTGCTGTTATCGGTAGTGCCGATGCTGGTGTACATCTTGTCGACGACCTCGAACTCAGCCGTGCCGATGACGGGAGCGGCAGCACCCTCGCCCTTGTAGGTCTTGGCGTAGGCGGCCACGAGGGTCTTCTTACCTAATGAGTTCATGTCGGGCACAGCCTGGATGGTCAGGTCCTTGATGGTGACGGTGGCCGATACCTCCTGCTCGAACTGGATGGTAGCTGTGATGTTGGCAAAAGCATCCTCCATAGAGGTGCCCAGCATCACCTTCTTGGGCACGCTGTTGAGCGTCATCGACAGGGGTTGCTTGTCCTCCTTTGATGTGAATCCGCCGATGGGCTCGATGGTGGAACCGAGGAAATTGATGTAAGAGCCCTCGGGCACGAGGAAGGCGCGGATGGTGGTGTTGGCAGCGTCGGCGTTGAGATTCTCCAACGGTGTCTTCTGCGTGTAGGTCTTTGTGACCTTGCCATTGGCGATGGTGACAATCATCCCGCCTTCTGTGCGGTCGATGGTGAGCGTCACCTTGCCGCCGAGGTTCTCTATGCCGCTGTCGGTATCGCTGCCGAATGTCAGCGTACTGGCCACGAGGCTGCGGTCGATATAGTCGCCCCACTCCGAATTGCCTTCCGGCTGCTGGTGGTCGTAGCGTATAGCGCCGTATTCCTTGTAGTTGGCTGCTCCGCGGTCTTCATCATTACAGATGATGAGTGCGAAGTTCTTGTAGGTATTGGTGGCAGCAGGGTTGATGTTCAGGTTGAACTGTGCCACCCACTTCTGTCCCTCGGGAATCTGGTAATACTTGGAGAATGCAGCCCACCAGCCCGTGCTGTAGTCTGTAGCACCGATGGTGTAGACGTCTTCCTCCAGTCCTTCAATCTCCTCTTCGCCGCCCTGGTTCTGAGCCTTGGCATTGGCGATGGAGTCGGCCTTGGCGGAAATCCAGTCGGGAGCGTCAACGCTGTACAGGTCGCCGCCCTCGCAGCTCGTTGTTCCAATAACCAATAAACAATAACCAATAACCGTTATTGCGGATAAAAATATCTTTTTCATAATCATTTGTGTCTTTAATGTTGATTCTTTTACGCCTATTGTTTATTGCTTAGAGATTCACGACAGGGTGTATGGTCCAGCCATTGTTGGTGAAGTACTCGGCATTGCTGCTGCTGTTGTTGGCCGAGTTGCCCTCCAGGTTGGGGTTGTCGTTCAGTGTGCCCTGGAAGATGGGGAAGAACTCATGTCCCTGTACCCAGGAGTCATACGAACTCTTCAGCTCTGTGTCGCCTGCTGCGATGTCGCTGTAGCTGACGGGCTCTTTCACGCGCGACCTGTCGTTGGTGCGGCGGAATGTGCCGTGCTCCTTCAGCTGCTGCAGTCGTCCTGCGTCGTAGAAGAATCCCCAGCGGATGAGGTCGAAGCCACGTCCGAACTCACATCCGAACTCCTTCGGGCGCTCCACGTTGGCAATCTGCTCGAACAGCTTGTCCTTGTTGCCGCTGAAGTCGGCCAGGTTCAGGTTAGCCAGTCCGGCGCGGTTGCGCACCTGGTTGATCCAGTCGATGGCCTGCTGTGTAGGACCGCTGACTTCGTTCTCGCACTCGGCGGCGCGCAGCAGCACGTCGCTGTAGCGCATCATGCGCAGGTTGATGCCGCAGTGCAGACCTGTGACCACCTTGTCGTAGAGACCTGTGCGCAGGTTGGTGTTCTTAGCCACGGGCAGACCGCCATAGTTGTTGTTCGTCACCATCGGTGCATCGGCGGTGATGGGCAGTGTGTAGCAGACGTTGCCATACTCAAATCCCTCCCATTCGGGCTCGTAGGTGCCGATGGTCCAGTAGAGGCGCGGGTCGAGCGAGCCGCTGGTGGTGCGCTCCTGCTTGAAGAGGTTGTAGAGCCAGGGTGAGGCCGAGAGGTCAGCCCAACCGCCGCAGTCGCCAGGGCCGAAGTTACTCTCGATGGCGCTGCCCTGTGTGGCGTTAGGACTGGTGTTGACGGGTGTCCACTCGTCGTCGGTGCCCTGTGAGCCGTAGTCGAGGTACTGCACCTCGAAGAGGCTCTCGTCGTTGTTCTCGTAAGCCGAACCCTCGCGGAAGTTGTCACCGTAGTTGGCCATCAGCTTGTAGGTGCCGTACTGGCCGTTGATGATAGCCTTCAGCACGTTGAGTGCATCAGCATACTTGTGGCGCATCATCAGTGCACGGGCGTAGTAGCCGGCAGCAGCGCCGCTGGTGGCACGTCCCTTGGCCCACTCGCCGCCAGCATCGCGTGTAGGCAGCAGGGTCATGGCCTCAGCAAAGTCTTTCTCCACCTGATCCCACACCTCGTCGTAGGTGCTGTTGGTGCCATAGAGACCCTCCAGCGTGGAGTAGGTGTTGTAGTCGGTGATGAGGATGGGGTTCTGGTAATATCCGGCCAGGTTGTAGTAGCCCAGACCGCGCAGGAAGAGCATCTGTCCCTTGATGTGCTTCATCTGTTCAGACAGTGCATTGTTGTCTTCTCCACAGCGAGAGAGAGTATAGTTGCACACGTTGATGGTGTAGTACCAGTCGCGCCATGACCACTGTCCTATCTCGTCGGTGAAGGGCACGTTGAGGTCGTCGAAAGGCATATACCACACCTGTGATGAGTTCCACACCTCGTCACCGCGGCATACGTCGAGCATGAAGCCTACACGGGCGTAGGTCCCCTCCATGCGTATGTGGTTGTAGGCGGCTATCACGTTCTCCTCCAGGTCTTCGGCGGCGTTGCCAAAGGTGGCCGTCGTTTGCTGGTTGGGGTTGTTCACATCCAGCTTGTCCTCGCACGATGTCAGGACGCAGGTGGAAAGTGGAAAGAGGAAAGAAAAAGCCCCTACCATTATCTTGTTATATCTGTTGGTCTTCATAATTCTTATATCTTAATTCATAATCGTTTTAGCAACAATTGTTGATTCCAAACACTTCATTAGAACGTGAAGTTAAGACCGGCCATGAAGCTTCTTGCCGTCGGGTACGAGCAGAAGTTGTAGCCCGGGGTGAAGGTACCTCCGGCGTAGTCAACGTTGTAGCCCTTGTAGCCAGTGAAGGTGTAGAGGTTCTGTGCCGACACATAGACGCGGACACCAGAGACGTAGTTGCCAAACCACTTGTTGGGCAGGTTGCAGCCCAGCTCCACGTTGGCAATCTTCCAGTAGGCAGCGTTCTGTATCTGACGGTCGCAGAACAGGTCGTTCCATGCCAGTGAGGCTGAGTTCGACAGGTAGGTGCGCGGCACGTCTGACAGATACTGCGTTCCGTCCTCGCTCCAGCGGTTGGCGTTGAGTATATTCACGTCCTTGTTGCCATAGCCGTAGCTGGAGTTCAGCGTGTTGTAGAGGTAGTCGGTGACGTGGTAGCCCAGTGCTCCGAATGTGGAGATGCTCAGGTCGAAGATGCTGTACTCTAAGTGTGCGCTCAGACCGAAGTTCACCTTCGGCAGTCCGCTGCCCAGCACGGTCTGGTCGTCGCCGTTCACCTGTCCGTCGCCGTTGACGTCGCGGAAGTAGCAGTCGCCCACCTGTGCACCGGCCTGATACTCGGCAAAGCCCTTCTCCTGTGCGATGGCGTTCAGCTGGTTGAGCTGCTCCTGGTTGCGGATGATGCCCTGGTAGTCCCATCCATAGAACTTACCGACCTCTTCACCCACCTCGGTGATGTAAGCGCCGGTGATATAGCGCTCGGTGCCGAAGCCCAGCGATGTCACCTTGTTCTTCAGTGTGCTGAGGTTGGCGCTGATCTCATGCTTCAGAGCGTGGTCATAGTTGCGGTAGGTGGCCGAGAACTCAAAGCCGCTGTTCTCCAGCGAGGCGGCGTTCATGGTCACGGTGGTGTTGGCCACACCGGCGCTGGCAGGCACGGGAACGGCATAGAGCAGGTCCTCGGACTTGTTCTTGTACCACTCAGCCGTGAACTCGATGCGGTTGTTGAAGAAGGCGAGGTCGAGACCCACGTTCATCGTCTTACGTTTCTCCCAAGTGAGGTTCTCGTTGACGAAGGTGGAAACGGCCGAACCGGTGATAGGCTGGTTGCCGAAGCTGTAGGTCATGTTGTTGCGTGCCATGGTGGCCTGGATGGCATAGTCGCCGACGGAGGCCTCGTTGCCCAGCTCACCATAGCTGGCGCGCAGCTTGAACAGGTTGACGATGTTGTGGTCGATGGGGAAGAAGGCCTCACGGTCGAAGCGCCATCCGAGCGAGACAGACTTGAAGGTGTCCCAGCGGATGTCCTTTGACAGACGCGAGCTGCCGTCACGGCGGATGATGCCTGAGATGAGGTACTTGCCGTCGAAGTCATAGTTCAGACGAGCCAGATAGGAAGCCAGCGTGTGCTTGGCCTCGAAGCTGTTGGCGCTCCAGTCGCTGGCGTTCTGCAGCTGCAGGAAGTAAGGCTGCGACAGGTTGACGCCCGTGGCATCCAGCGTGTTGGTGTTCTCCTGCTCGAAGGTCTGGCCCACCACGAGGTTGGCGTGGTGCAGTCCGATGGTGCCGTCGTAGGTCAGCGTGTTCTCTATCAGGGCATCCGTGTACTTGCGGTGTGCCTTGGTCAGACGCTCGTTCTCCTTGGCCAGATACACGCGGTTGCTCTGTATCCAGGCGGGAATCCACGTCTTGTCGTTGCACGATGTGGTGCTGTATGACAGGTTGATTCTGTAGGTCAGGCTGTGGTCCTTGTTCTCCACGCCCACCATCTTCAGCAGGTCAACATCGGCCGATGCAGTGCCCACGAAACGGTCAACGATGGTGTTGCGGGTCAGCATGTTGTTGACCAGCAGGGGGTTCATGGCCGAGATGTCGCCGTGTACGGTGTCGTAGTAGACACCATAACCGTAGGCGTCGTATTTATAGCCGCTGGCCGAGCCCACCTTGTCGTCGAGCACCCATGTGGTGGGGTCGTAAGCCTTGATGGTGGGCTGCATGTTCAGCACGCCGCTGAGCACATTGCCCAGGTTGCCGTAGAGGCCCTGCACATACTCGCTGGCATTCGACACGGCGAGGTTGTCCTGGTCGGAGTGTGAGTAGACCAGGCTGGTGCGGAACTTCACGAACTTCGTGTCCATCGTGTTGTTCACGCGTGCGGTGAAGCGCTCGAAGTTAGGCCCGGCACCTTCCAGTGTGCCCTTCTGCTTGTAGTAGTCGAGGCTGATATTATAAGTATTGTTGGCACCGCCGCCGCTGAGGTTCACACTGTGGTTCTGGCGTATGCCGGTCTTGAAGGCCTCGTCGAGCCAGTCGGTATTGGTGTTGTCCTGGAAGTGGTAGTAGCCGTCAGCGCCGAGGGTGTAGCCTCCGGGTACGGGTATGCCGGCGTTACCGGCAGCAATGCCCAGATAGCGGCTGTACTGCTCAGCGTTGGTGAGGTCATAGACATCTTTCTGAATCTTGTCTATGCCGAGATAGCCTTTGTAGTCCACCTTCAGCGGTTGGTCTTTCTTGCCGCCTTTGGTTGTGATGATGACCACACCGTTGGCAGCACGCGAACCGTAGATGGCGCCTGCCGATGCGTCCTTCAGCACTTGGATGGTCTCAATGTCGTTAGGCGAGAAGTCGCGGATAGACGTTCCCATGGGCACGCCGTCGATGACGTAGAGGGGGGCCTGGTTGCCGTTCAGGGTGCCGATACCACGGATGCGCACCAGCGGGTCGGCGCCCGGCTGTCCGTCGGAGGTGATTTGCACGCCCGACACCTTGCCTTCGAGCATCGTGCTGATGTTCGAGTGCGACACGCGCTTCAGTGCCTCGGCATCGACCACGGCCACGGCACCTGTCAGGTCAGCTTTCTTCTGCACGCCGTAGCCCACCACCACCACCTGTTCGAGGGTCTGGTTGTCGCTCTCGAGCGAAATCGTCCCCAGAGCGGCACGGCCGTTTACGGCTACTTCAAGGTCTTTGTAGCCCACGTAGCTCACGACAAGCGTGGCATTGGCAGGCACGTCCAACTGGAAGTTACCGTCAAAGTCGGTAGCCACACCGGTGCCGGTGCCTTTCACCTTGACAGTAGCGCCAATGAGCGGTTCTCCATCTTGGTCAACGACCTGGCCGCTGACCTTCACTGTCTGCGATTGCGTCACCGATGCCAGGGCAACAGAAGGGCAAAGGGCCATTCCACCCATGACACTCAATGATAGCAGCGCAGAGAACAATACTTGTTTTCTCATTGCTTGTTAATTTTAAGAAAATGTTAGATAGTTAGTTTATATGTAGAGTGTACATTTACACTTAAGCGCTACAAATATAGCTGTTTTTGCTCTATCTGCCAAAGCTTTTGCCAATTATCATTAAATATTTAACGTTTATACACAAAAAAGCGGGGATTCCCCACCGGAAACCCCCGCTTTTGTCTTAAAAAGTTTTAAGCCTGCATCATTTTGTTGAACTCGTCCAATGACACTTGCTTGACATTCAGCTTGACTATTTTTTTCAGTGCCTGCACCAGCTTGATGTCGATGGCGCGCTCCACATAGAGCTCCACGTTTTCCTTCTTCTTCATCTGCTGTTCGGCATAGTTCTCCACCATGTCATCGGGCACGTCGCTCATGCCGTACTGTGCAAACTGCTGGCGTATGTCGGTGCGGGCCACCTGCTTCACGTCGTCGTCCTCAATCTTGAAGCCGGCGGCAGCAACGAGACGCTCCTTAATGAGGTGCCATTTCAGTTCCTTGATGCTGCCCTCGAAGTTCTTCTCCACAAATTCTGTGCCCTTCTCCTTGTTCTTGTTGATCATGAAGCGCTTCAGCAGGGCTTCGGGCATGGTCAGCTCGCCCACCTTCTGCTCCATATAGGTGCGCAGGTCTTGCAGGAAACGGTAATCGGAGCTGGATACCAGCTGTCCCTTCATTCCTGCTGCAATGGCCTTGCGGAATCCTTCCTCGTCTTTCACGGTGCCTTCGCCATAGAAGCGGTCGAAGAGCTCCTGGTCAATAGCATGGGGCTGGAAGTGACGGATAGAGGTGATCTGGAAGCTGAAGTCGCTGTCCAGGTCCTTCACCTGCTCCTTGTCCACCTTCAGCAGACCGGCCAGCTCCGACTCTTTGCCGGCGTAGGCCTTCTTCGGGTTGAAGATGATGATGTCGCCGGGCTTGGCTCCGTCAAACTTCTTCTTCTCGTCCTCGTCCTTCACATAGCTGGGCATTACTGAACCGCTGGCAGTCTCAATGCCGCCTTCAAGGGTGTTGCCCTCGGCGTCCAGCTGGCGCAGGTCGCCAATCAGGGTGTCGTTGCCGCTCCACTCCTGAGCCTCCACGAACTGGCCTGCCTGATTCTGGAACATCTTCACCTGGTCGTCCACCATCTTGTCGTCGACTTCTATCTCATAGTAGTCGATGGTGTCGTCGGCCGTCAGCTCAGCATTGAAGTCAGGAGCCACTGCAATGTCGAACACGAAGGTGAAGGGGCCGTCGCCGGCCAGGTCCTGCGGCTGCTGTGCCTCGTTGGGAAGGGGCTCGCCCAGCATCTGAATCTTGTTCTCGTGTACATATTCATATAGCTTCTCACCCAGCAGGCGGTTCACCTCGTCTACCTTCACGGCTGTGCCATACTGCTTCTTGATGAGGCTCATCGGCACCATGCCGGGACGGAAACCGGGCATCTGCGCTTTCTTGCGATAATCCTTCAACTTCTTTTCCACCTGCTCTTTGTAGTCGGCAGTTTCAATGGTGATGGTCATCACGCCGTTCACCTTGTCGTTACATTCAAACTGAATATTCATTTCTTTTATTTACAATTTAACTATTTGCAATTCGCTTTTTTCGCTAAGAGGCTGCAAAATTACGCATAAAAGACGTAAATGCCGCAAGTTTACATTTTTTTAACACCATGTACCACGAATTATTAGCCCTTTCTCAATCGCCTTTTCTTTACGGCTGATGTCTCGCCTCTTGCTTTGGATGTGACTTTTTGCATTATGACAGACAAATATCATCATTCAACTTCCGCAAGTTTTGGAGTTAAAGGAGTTAAGGGAGTTAAAGACAATAGCCTCTCTTACCTGGCAATCCACACCTTATGTGAGTGACTGCCTCGCGTGGTGATGCCAGAGTCTGAGTCAGCCACAATTCGCTTGAGATCGGCTGAGGCTGCCGACCTCGACAGCCCCGTGGCCAGGACATAGTCGGTGAGCGTCATAAAGCCGTTCGTACCAATGATGGCCTGGGCCTTAGCTAAGCGCTCCTCGTAGCTGTATCTGTTTTTCCGCGGCACCTTCACTTCAGCACAGCTACGGTCAAAGCTGGCACGGTTGTTCAGCTCCTGCAACAGTTCCTGGTCGGGCTTGAAGTTGATGCCCTTGATGCACACGTGCCTGTATTTCGTCTTGGGGTCTGCTCCGTCAGGTAGCTGTGAAAGAGCTTCTTCCGACGGCATTGAAGTGTCGAAGCCCAACGACAGCGAGAACACTCCCAGACCGTCAACTTTGATATTGTGGCCCATGGGCATCCAGATTTTCATTGCCGACGTGAAAGCATTGAGTACGCCCCTGATCACACCTTCACTGAAGGTACTGTCACAGTCGTGAATATGCCTGACAACGGTCTCGTAGTCATGAAGAGAGTAGGTCTTCATCTTGGGGAACATCACCTTCTTCCCGTCGGTCATCTCATCGGGAAGTTCCTGTAAAATGTATTTTGCCATATCCTTAAATGTTTTTCTATTGTATTTCTGATTTATTTTTACATTCTTATTTCTTTTTTCTGTTCTCAGCTCATGAACTTATATTCTACGTCCTTGAACATACGTTCTCCGACCTTGAACTTATGTTCAACGCCCATGAACATAAATCCGATGCAAAGAAACAAAAAAATATCCTAACCACCAAACTTTTCTGACAGTTTTCTTTTAGGCAATGATATAGCAGTTGACCCTTTGCAGAAAGGATTTATGCGCAGCCATCCCCTCCCTTCAAGGGGAGGGGCTAGGGGTGGGGTCTGTAATGTCAGTAATGTTCTTTGCTGCCACTCCTTTGCTGCCACTCCTTTGCTGCCACTCCTTTGCTGCCACTCCTTTGCTGCCACTCCTTTGCTGCCACTCCTTTGCTGCCACTCCTTTGCTGCCACTCCTTTGCTGCCCACTCTTCGCTGAAACTTCTTCGCCCACACTCTTCGCTGACAGGATATTACTGATA
>JAEEGL013809596.1_pt1 | contig 12297 bp, 10 predicted proteins | sample 9134231 | NCBI WGS metagenome assembly JAEEGL01 (sample SAMN16246548, study PRJNA631951) | gut metagenome | biome: gut microbiome; feature: rumen; material: fiber-attached | host: Bos | place: Iran: Karaj | collected 2018-10 | reverse complement strand
TGGTTTATGATATTCTTTCCACCGCGCTGACTTCTTATCCGCTTGAATTCCGTATGGTTGATATGAGCAGCAGTAAAGTTGAGATAAGCATGGAACGTGTCACCGAAGCGGATTTCGATTATATTCCCGCTTCATACAACGATGCCCAGCGCGAGCTTATAAAGAAAGATTATACCGCGTATTCACTCGGATATTTCAAATATTCGGTAGCCAAAAAGATTGACAGGGTTATTGCTCCCGAGTCTCTTAAAAGGATGCTCAAGGCGGACAGCGGCGTCCTCGCCGACGCTGTCGATACCGTGATGCCCATTGTCATCGAGGCGCTTGATATGCCTCTTTATGAAAAGGATACGGACGGCGTAAGCGTGGAGAAACTTGCCGCCTCGGCAGGCGCGAAGCTTCCGGAATCGGATTATGAATCTCTTATGGATGTCATAACAACGGTTGTAGCGGTTATTTACAGGGGAAACGAGGATATACCCACCTCGACCTCGCCCGAGGGAAAGATAGTTATTATCGCTCTCAACACTCTGCTCAAATATGTCCTTTCGGAAACGGGAAACAGGGTGACGACCGATTCTCTCAATAAGATTGCCTCCGTTTTCGGACTTGACAGTGTTGAGTATGTTGATTTGTATAAATGGAACAGAGCGCTTGTTCTGGGCGCCGACAACAGCTATGAGATTGCGACGGCGGTGCTTGCTCCGCTGCTTGACAAGTTCCTGCTTGACGACGGTATTCCCGACAGAAACGCTGTCCTGGGAGGCCCCGGTACCACCGAGGCAAAAGCGCCGTTTTTTGAAACTTTTCTGCTCAGAATAAAGGAGTTTTTCAGATATATTTTCAGTATCTTCAATGCCGCGCTGATTTTTCCGGTTAACTGTTAGGGAGAGATAAAATTGAAAAAGATAATATCTGTTTTAATTTGTTCGCTGATTGCTTTTCAGGGATTGTGCGTAAACGCTTTCTCGGGCGTTTCTCCGAAACCGTCGGGTGATTTCGTTATCACAAATCCGTATAAAGACGTTGAATTCGGCAAATGGAAAGCGTATAAGGCGCAGCTTCACTGCCATACCACCGCGTCCGACGGCTTTCTGAAAATAAAGGACGCACTGAAAAAATACTACGACCTCGATTATGATATAGTCGCCATTACCGACCACGGAACAAACAACCTCGGCTGGAACAAGGTTCCGCAGACGGTCCCGCTTATGCGTGAAATAAAGAAGGAACGCTCGGGCGGAGCGTACGCGCCGATTGAGCCGCTGACCGATGAGGAGTATGAGGCGTATCTTTACGGTACCGCCAGACCGTCGGAAGGGATAACAAGAACAAATGATTCCGGTATGGTTGATGTCGCGCTCGGAAATGAGCTCAACCTTGCAACGCCCTTTGCCGACTGCCATCTGACCCATTACTGGAGCGATTACGGACAGGGGCTTGCCGGTGTTTACGGTGATTATGAAACCCCGTCACGCGAAACCGCTTTGGACGGCGGTGTGATTATGTTTTCGCATATAGGCGAGTATGTATATACCGACAAGGATTCTTATAATTATGTCGGTCAGCCCGTTGATGAATATTATGTCAATAAATTCGCGAGAATCTGCCTTGACTATCCGGTCGGCAAATATAAGGGATGCGTCGCGGGAACGGGAATAAACAGCGCGACCGACGCCCACACGAGATGCGACAGAATTCTTTATGACAGTATTCTTCGCAAGACCGTGCCGAACGGAGTTGTTCCGTGGGGATTCACTTTCTCCGATTCCCACAACGAAACGTCAATGAATGACGCCTACACAATGATGCTGATACCCGATTGGTCGGGAAAGAATAACGGAGAGAGAAACGACATGCTGCGTAAATGCATGGAAAACGGCGAATTCTTTTCGGTTTCTCATTACGCCTACGGTGTCGAGCTTGACGGTGAGCCCGAATGGCCCGAATCGTATAACGGCGGAGTTGACGTTGATGTTGACGCCATGAATATGAAAGATACTCCGATGGTGACAGACCTTGTTATTGACGAAAAGAATGACACAATAACAGTAACCGCGGAGCACGCCGACAGAATTGTCTGGGTTTCAGACGGTAATGTCATAAAGCGTGAAAAGATTAAGCCCGACGGCGATGAAGTTACATTCACGATTGACCTTCACGACAGCGCGCTTCTTAATAAAGTCAATCTGTTTCTCCGCTTCTACCTGACAGGCGATGAGGGCATCTGTTATTCTCAGCCGTTTGTTATTCATAATACCGATTCAAGCGGAAAGATTATTGAATTTGAGCCCGTCGATGTTCCAAAGACACACGATATTTCAACTTTCCTGCGCGGACTTGTAACAGCCCTTGACTGGACAATTTTCAAATGGAACCCGGTTATCTGGGCGTTTAAGTATTTCGGTATGGGTTACAGTCCTTTTGACAATATTTTTTAAAAAGAGGTTTGATTATGCCGCGATTTGAAATGAAAACAGCCGCCGCGAACGACACTCAGGTTTTTGTTTACGGCAATGTCCGTCTTACGGTGATATCCGACAGAATACTGAGAATTGAGAAATCTCCCGACGGAGTATTCTGTGACAAGGCGACACAGGCGGTTGTATGCCGTGATTTTTGCCATACGTCTGTTAAAGTGAACGAGGAACACGGGTTTGTGACACTCGTTACCGAAAAAGGAGCTTTCAGGGTCAATCTCGGAACGCTGAAAGGCGAGGCGAGGATTGGCAGAAAATGGGTTCTGCCCTCAAATAAAACCAATCTCGGAGGAACGGCAAGGACGCTTGACGGCACCTTCGGCGTGCTCGGTTCCTGGAAAACGAAGAAAGAAAAAAGAGACAGGTTCGGTCTCGGGCATATGAGAAAAGGCATATTTGCGTCAACAGGTGTCGCTGAAATTGATGACAGCAAATCCTTTCTCTTTAACGAAGACGGATCGGTTGAATTGCGTAAGAAGGGTTACACCGATAAATATATTTTCGCTTTCGGAAGCGATTATCTCGGCGGACTCAGGGAATTCTACGCTCTTTGCGGCAGAACTCCGATCCTTCCGAAATACGCTCTCGGAAACTGGTGGAGCAGATATCACGCCTATACGGATAAGGAATATCTCGGTCTGATGGATGAATTTGAAAAAAAGGGCATCCCTCTCACCGTCGCCACAATCGATATGGATTGGCATATAGTGAAAAATGTTCCGCGTGATGTTAAAGGAAGCACCATTCAGGGAGCCGGATGGACGGGATACACTTTTGAAAAGAAACTGTTTCCCGATTACCGCGCGTTTCTGAAAAACCTCAAGGACCGCGGACTTGCCGTTACAATGAATCTTCATCCTCACGACGGCGTTCGTTATTATGAAGAGCAGTATGAGGATATGTGTAAAGCCGTAGGTCAGAATCCTGCCGAAAAGAAGCCGGTCGTGTTTAATCTCACCGACCCTGTTTTCCGCGATGCGTATTTTGATATTCCTCATCATCCTTCTGAGAAAGACGGTGTGGATTTCTGGTGGATTGACTGGCAGCAGGGAACAAGTTCAAAAGAGATGCTCGGACTTGACCCGCTCTGGCTTCTCAACCATTATCATTTCATCGATAACTGCCGTGACTCAAAGACGGGCATGGTGCTTTCACGTTACGCCGGAATCGGTTCCCACCGTTATCCGGTCGGATTTTCGGGCGATACCGTTGTCTGCCGTAAAAGTCTTGAATTCCAGCCGTGGTTCACAGCGAACGCTTCAAACGCCGGATACACCTGGTGGAGTCACGATATAGGCGGTCACATGATGAATACCGGCAATAATGAGATATATCTCAGATGGATTCAATACGGAGTATTCTCACCGATAAACCGTCTGCACTCAAATAATATGTCAATATCCAAGGAGCCGTGGAAATTCCCCAAGGCGGAAAAGAACGCAATCCGTTTCCTGAAACTCAGACACAGACTGATTCCGTATCTCTATTCTGCCAATGTGCGCACATCTGCTGACGGCGTGCCTCTTATCTGCCCGATGTATTATTATGATTCCTCCGAGCTCGCTTTTAAACGTGAATACAGGAACCAGTATTATTTCGGCGGTCAGCTGATAGTCGCTCCCGTTACTGCGAGAACTTCAGGCAGCAGACCGAATGTCAGGTTTTATCTTCCCGAAGGCGAGTGGACAGATATTTTCACGGGAGAAAAATACACGGCGGGCGAATATGAAATCTTCTGTCCTTATGACAGATATCCCGTGTTCGCGAAAGCAGGCGCGATTATTCCCTTGCTTCCCGAAGACAGCGGAAACGGAACGGGATTTGAAGAGATTGACGTGCTCGTTTACCCCGGCAAGGGCGAATACACTCTTTATGACGATGACGGAGAAACCGTTGAATTCAAACTTGACGGCGAAGAACTGACATATACGGCTTCACCCGGCAGCAAGGTTAAGAAAATCAATATTTTTGTAAATAAAACCGTATAACACTTGACAAATATATTAAGTAGTTAATATAATTATATTGTGTTAAGAGGTGAACGATTATGAATAATTTTGAATATACCTTTGAAACTATTGAAATTCCCGATGATGATTTTGCGGCGCTTCTTGAAAAGAACAGAACGGATGTTTATTTTGTGGCGGCAGCCACGGTGATTGCCCTGTGCAATTACAGAAAAGATCCCGAAAAATGTTTCCGTATGCTGGGCTTCCTTAAGAATCCCGCCGAACCCGTTTCGGTTTATGAAAAGCAGTTTTTGAGGGACCGTCTCGGGGGCAAGGAATACAAGCCGTTTTCATATCTTAAGGGGTCGGAGCCGTCAAACAGTTATACTCCGAATGAGCCCTATGTTGTCCGCGTGATGAGTAACCCCGAGCTTTCGTTTATTGATGACGGATGGGCGAGAATCTTTCTGCATTCGTCGGGCGCCGACTTTGACAGAGAGATGAAACTCCGCAGAAAAAGAAGCACGGGCGGATGGTATCTTGTAGAGCAGATGCTGCTCTCGGATATCAGGGAACCGCTGTCCGAAGGCGGCAGTTCTCCGGCTGATGTCTGGGGCTGAAAAATCGCCGGTCAAATCTATTATTTGTCTTGACAATAATTGCTATTAAATGTATAATCGTTTAATAGAAGGATAATAGGTTTTGCTTTGATTTTACTTTGATATTTAAGGATGATTTCTTATGGGAAAAGCTTGTACTTTTGACAGAATTAATATGACCGAAGAAGAGTTCAGAACTCTTGTAAATCAGAACAGGACCGATGCTTTTTATATTGCCGGTCTCACTGCTGTTGCTCTTTGTAATTATAAATATGACCCCGAAAAGTGCATAAATATGCTCAATATTCTCAGAAATCCTCATGAACCTATGGGCGAAAGAGAGATTAACAATGTTAAAGAGCGTCTTTCGGGAAGGGAATATATCCCGTTTTCATATTTTGCCGGAGCAATTCAGTTTAACGATTTCACACCCAAACGTCCTTATACCGTGCTTGTCAAAGACAACAAGTTTACATTCTATAATGAGGGCTGGGCAGAACTCTGGATGCATTCTTCAGGTGACACGGCGGACCGCCCCGTCAGACTCAGGTGCAAAATCAGTTCCGGGCAGTGGTATCTTACCGAGCAGATGCTGACTCAGGATATCACCCTTGTCACCTATGACGACGAGGAAGAGGACGACGACGATCCCTGGGGCTGATACACGCTTATTCTATGTAAAGGAGTTATATTATGAATTATACTATCAAAGGTGAAAACCTGCCGTTCGTGGAAGTTGAGTTATCACAGGGCGAAAGCATTAAGTGCGAAGGCGGCTCCATGAGCTGGATGACCCCCAATCTTTCAATGAAGACTTCGGGCGGCGGAGTAGGAAAAATGTTTTCAAAGCTTGTTTCGGGCGAATCGCTTTTCTCAAATGTTTACACAGCGGAAAACGGACCCGGAATGATAGCGTTTGCATCAAGCTTTCCCGGAAAAATCATAGCGGTCAATGTAGAACCCGGCAAAGATGTTATCTGCCAGAAATCAGCGTATCTTGCCAGCACAACGGGCGTTGATCTTTCGATATTCTTCCAGAAAAAATTAGGCGCCGGTTTCTTCGGCGGCGAAGGTTTCATTATGCAGAAGCTTTCAGGCAGCGGCCTCGCTTTTGTCGAAATCGACGGCTCGGTTGAGGTTAAGACTCTCGGAGCGGGCGAAAGTATTGTTGTTGATACAGGTTATCTCGCCATGATGGACGGTACCTGCCGTATGGATATAAAGACAACAGGCAGCGCGAAAAACGCCATCTTCGGCGGCGAGGGACTGTTCAATACCGTAGTAACGGGCCCCGGCAATGTATATCTCCAGTCAATGCCGGCGTCAAGACTTTACGCTTCAATAGCTCCTCCGGCTGCGAAATAAGTAATATCAACAGATAACAGGTGTGTTTTTGATTAAAAACACACCTGTTTTTTGACTATTGTAACAAACTTTATTTAACCGGATTTCCGATGTGACACAGTTTGTTAACATTTGCCAAATACCCGATTAATAATTACCGCAAATTGCACAAAAGCTATTCATTAGTAACAGAATTTATGTTAAGTATTATATTAATTGCTTCACACAAATGTATGTGCATAATGCACAAATCGGATATATGCTATTTGTGCAAAACGCTTGACATTTCCGGAAAAGGTGGTATAATGAGCACAACAAACAACGAAAGGAGATTTTGTTATGCTCAATAAGTACGACGTAGAACTTGAAAGATATCTTATCGAAGAAATCAACAAAGACACAAGAATCTTCTCATGGAGTAAATTCTTCAAAGTTGTTGCGCTTGAGAGTCTTCTCAAGTAATTCCCCTTGCAAACGGCCGGCGCTGCCGGTTTAAGATACCGGAACGAAAGTTTCGGAAAAAGGAGAAATACCGGGCGAAAGCCCTGATACAAAAAGCACGGAACCGGTCGGTTCCGTGCTTGACTTTTATTCTCCTGAGCTTTTATAGATGAATTTGTAAAGGAACTCCCTGCATTCGTCCAATTCCGGGAACTCCACCCATATACTGCCGGCGTAGCCGGTGGTCATCATTTCTTCTTTCGGCATCTGGGTTTGCACGATATCAAAGAACAGCGCGGCGATTCCGCCTTTATAAACCGTTGCCGTAACCTCAAGCGCGTTAAGGTCTGTTTCTATCAGCGGGAGCACGTCTTTAAAAGCGTTGATTATTGTCGCGGGACCGGAATGCTTCATTTTGTCAATCAGGGCGCTGATAATTTTTCTCTGCCTGAATGTTCTCATATAATCCGAGTCGAGCTTGCGTATTCTCGCATAGACCAGCGCTTCGGCGCCGGGCAGATGAACGCTTTTTCCGCTTTTAACGGTATATCTCGTGGTTCGGTTTATGAATTCCGCTTCCTTTTCCGAAATCTCAACATCAATACCGCCGAGGTTGTCGATTATTTTTGTGAACATATCGAAGTCAACCTTCAGATAATGATCAATGTCAATTCCGAAATTGTATTCTATTGTGTCGCAGACAAGCTGAGCGCCGCCGTTTGAACAAGCGGCATTGATTTTCATCTTTTTGTTGAGAGAGGGGATTTCAACATAGCAGTCCCTTAGGAAGGAAGTCAGCTTGATTTTTCTGTGTATAAAGTCAAGTGACATCAGTATCATAGAGTCCGACCTTGACGAACTGCCGAATTCCTCATCCGTTCCGATAAGAAGAATGTTTGTGACGAAAGGACTGTTATGAAGCTGACCTGCCGATGTGTAAGCGTTACGCTTCAGGTTGACCTTGGTATAATCCGCCGAACCCGCAATTACGGAAATCAGAACGGTAACAATCACAAATATTGCAATCAGGGCTTTGACAATACGCCCGAACGCGCTCTTTTTTCTTTTCTTTTTCTTCTTTTTCTGCGGGGGCATATCGGGAGGCCCCTGAACCGGTATTGGATTGCCGTCTCTGTCCCTCAGAGTGTTCTGAGGTATTCCGGATGAATCGGAATAAACGTCACGGTAACCGCTGCTGTTTCTGTTGTCCGAAATGTAAATATCTTTCATAAAAAGATTCCTTTTTAAGTCTAATCTTTTATGATTATAAACTATTTCGGAAAAAAATCAATACAACTCAATTTTTATTTTAATATATTTTAAAATCAAGAAACATTTTGACCTGATTATCAAATGCAAAAGCCGCCCGTCGGGCGGCTTGTTTCAGTTTGCGGCGGCTTTTTTAATTACATCAACCGCTTTTTTCAATAAATCAAAATCAATGTTGAGCGCGGGAAGAAGTCTTACCTTGTCTTTTGCCGTAAGGCACAGAACACCGTTTTCCATGCAGGTTTTAACAACTTCTCCGGCAGGCTTCGCGGTCTTGATGCCTATCATCAGTCCCATACCGCTGATATCTTCTATGCCGTCACTGCCGTTGAGAGTGTTACGGATATATTCCGCCTTGGCTTTGACTTCGTCAAGGAGTTTGTCATCAATTCTGCTAAGAACGCTGACCGCGGCGGCGCAGCAGACGGGATTGCCTCCGAAGGTTGAGCCGTGGTCGCCGTGAGTGAAAACATCCTTCAGCTTTTCGCCGAGCAGTGTGGCTCCGAGGGGAAGACCGCCGGCAAGACCTTTTGCGGTTGATACCGCGTCGGGATTTATACCGTAATTCATATATGAATAGAGTTTTCCGCTTCTGCCGTTTCCTGTCTGAACCTCATCGATAATGAGTACAATGTTGTTTTCCTTGCAGTAAGCTTCAACTTTCTTTGCGTATTCCTCGCCTATGGGAACAACTCCGCCTTCACCCTGTACGCATTCCATCATAACCGCGGCGGCTTTGCATTCTCCGGCGGTTTTGACAAGCTCCTCAAAGTTTCCCGCTTCAACGCTTACAAAACCGGGAGTCAGCGGCCTGTACAGTTCGTGATAATGATCCTGACCGGTTGCCGCAAGGGTCGTGAGAGTTCTTCCGTGAAAACTGTTTTTGAGAGTGATTATTGTGTAATAATCTTCTCCCTTTTCGGCCGCGGCATATTTCCTTGCCGCCTTGATTGCGCATTCATTTGCTTCCGCGCCTGAATTTGAAAAGAACACCTTGCTCATTCCGGTTTTTTCGCACAGAAGCTCCGCGAGAGTGACACAGGGCTCTGTGTAATAAAGATTGGAGGTGTGCTGAATTTTGTTTATCTGGGATATAACAGCTTCTTTCCATTCCTCATCACCGGCGCCGAACGATGTCACGCCGATACCCGAGCCCATATCTATATATTCTTTTCCGTTTACGTCAACGAAAAGCGAACCCTTTCCGCTGACTATTTCAACCGGAAACCTTGCGTAGGTGTCCGCTATATATTTTTTGTCTTTTTCTGTTACAGTCATGATTTGCCTCCGCTGAACATGGTACCGGCGCCCTCATCTGTCAGCAGCTCAATGAGTATTGAATGGGGGACCGTTCCGTCCATGATGATAACATTTTTAACGCCTTTTTCAAGCGCCTCAAAGCAGCAGTCAACCTTTGGAATCATACCGCCCGAAATAATACCCTCCTTCTTTAACTGCTCCGCCTGCTCCGAAGTGATTTCGGGGATGAGCGATGAAGGGTCGTTTTTATCGCGGAGAACTCCGGCTATATCGGTCATCATAATCAGTCTTTCGGCGTTGAGAGCGCCTGCAATGTGACCGGCGGCAGTATCTCCGTTAATGTTGTATGTGTTGCCGTCTCTGTCACAGCCGAGAGTGGAGATAACCGGAATGTATCCTTTTTCAAGCAGGTCGATAACCGGCTTCGGGTTGATTTTTTTGATTTCACCGACATAACCCAGCTTTTCGTCTTTTATACCGGCTTCAATCAGTCTGCCGTCCATACCGGAAATGCCGATAGCTTTGCCGCCCTCTTTTTCAAGAAGATTGACAAGAGTCTTGTTGACCTTGCCGGCAAGCACCATCTGAACTATGTCAACAGATTCTTTGTCTGTGACGCGCAGACCGTCAACGAATTCGGCGGTCTTGCCGAGTTTGCTCATCATGGCGTTGATTTCAGGACCTCCGCCGTGAACAAGAACAACCTTGACACCGATGGTCGAGAGAAGAACAATGTCCTCCATGACCTGCATCTTGAGTTTTTCGTCTATCATTGCGTTTCCGCCGTATTTCACAACGACGATTTTGCCGGTATAGCGTTTTATATAAGGCAGAGCTTTGACTATATCGTTTGCGCGCTGTTCTGCCGATGAATGGAATTCGCTCATATTTACCTCCGTTTAAGTGCGGTAATCTCCGTTGATTTTCACGTAATCATAAGTCAGATCACAGCCCCACGCGGTTGCTTGCGCGTTGCCGCTGTTGAGATTTACAAGTATTTCAATTTCGTCTTCAAGCAGGATTTCCTTTGCCTTGTCTTCGCTGAAATCAATGCCCGAGCCGTCTTTGCACACGGGTATTTCGCCTTTCGCGCTTTTGAATGATACATCGATTTTATTGACATCGACAATCGCGCCGCTGTAACCGATTGCGCAGAGCACTCTGCCCCAGTTGGCGTCTGAACCGAACATCGCGGCTTTGAGAAGACTTGAGCAGATTACGCTCTTCGCGACTGTTTTTGCAGTATCTGTATCCGAAGCGCCGCTGACTTTGCATTCAAGAAGCTTGGTGGCTCCTTCTCCGTCACCCGCAATCATTCTGCAGAGATTGACATTGACCGTATTAAGCGCCTTCATGAATATGTCAAAGTCGTGTCCCGCGTGCGTGATTTCGGCGTTTCCCGCCGCGCCGTTTGCGAGCACGGTTACCATATCATTGGTTGAGGTGTCGCCGTCGATGGAAATCATATTGAATGTGTTTTTGATATCGCCCGAAAGAGCGGTTTTGAGCATCTCGGGTGAAATTGCGCAGTCGGTGGTGATGAATACGAGCATTGTGGCCATATTCGGATGAATCATTCCGCTGCCCTTCGCGATTCCGCCGATTTTACAGGTTTTGCCGTCGATTTCAAATTCTACCGCAACCTCTTTCTTTCTCGTGTCGGTTGTCATAATGCCTTCCGCCGCCTCATCGCTCCCGTTATCGCTGAGAGAATCGACAAGCTCGCCGATGTGTGAAGCAATCGGCTCGATTTCAAGCGGCTGTCCTATGACACCCGTTGAAGCGACAACCACATCTTCCGGCGAAATACCGAGGCCGTTAGCTATCAGGTCGCTCATTTTTTCGGCTATTTCAATCCCGTTTGCGTTGCAGGTGTTCGCGTTTCCGCTGTTGCAGATAACCGCCTGCGCTTTGCCGTTGGCGATATGCGACGCCGTAACCGTCAGGGGAGCGCCCTTGACGAGATTTGTCGTATAAACCGCCGCCGCCGAGCAGATATTTTCGCTGAAGATTACGGAGAGATCTCTTTTATCCCTGTTTTTGCGGATGCCGCAGTGAATGCCTCCTGCTTTGAATCCTTTTGCGGCACATACGCCGCCGTCAATAAGTTTCATAATATATCCTTTCGGGAGTTCAGAAAACCAGACCTGTTTTTCCGTCAACTCCGATTACTGTGTTCATATTCTGAATTGCGGCGCCCGACGCGCCTTTTCCGAGATTGTCAAATACCGATACGAGAAGAATTCTGTCTTCATTTCCGCAGACCGTTATTTTCATATCGTCACGGCCGCTGAATTCTCCGGCGTAGAGAAAAGCGCCTTCTGTTTCCTCATATCTGACAAGTCCGTCTGTGTAGTAACTTCTGTATATTTCTTTTATATCACCGGCAGTTCCTTTTATCTGTGATGAAAAGAGGGGAACGGTGACCTGCATACCCGAATAATACGGCGCTACAACGGGGCAGAATACCGGCGCGTTCTCAAGTCCGCAGATGCTAACCATCTCGGGCAGATGCTTATGCTGCTGGTTAAGACCGTACATACCGGGCGCTGAAAGCAGAATATCCGGCTCATCCGATTCATACTGCGCGATCATTTTCTTTCCGCCTCCGGAATAGCCCGTCAGCGAATATGCGGACAGTGCGGCGTCAGCCGGAATAATTCCCGCCTGAACGAGAGGAGCCACAAGGGCAATAAAACCGCTCGCGTGACAGCCGGGGTTTGCTATTCTCTTTGAAGCGGCGATTTTTTCCCGCTGTCCTTTGAGCTCGGGAAATCCGTATGTCCAGCCGGGAGAAGTCCTGTGAGCCGTGGATGTATCTATTATACACGTTTCGGGATTTTCCGCAAGTGCTACCGCTTCGATTGCCGCCGCATCGGGCAGACACAGAAAAGCGATATCCGAGCTGTTGAGCGCTTCTTTTCTCGCGCCGGCGTCTTTTCTTATTTCATCGGG
>JAEEGL012428173.1_pt1 | contig 12297 bp, 11 predicted proteins | sample 9134231 | NCBI WGS metagenome assembly JAEEGL01 (sample SAMN16246548, study PRJNA631951) | gut metagenome | biome: gut microbiome; feature: rumen; material: fiber-attached | host: Bos | place: Iran: Karaj | collected 2018-10 | reverse complement strand
TACAGCGTGCGCGTTTCTGACGATAAGGCTTTCCCTTGCCTGACGGAATATTTCGTGCAGGCTCACCACGGGGAAGACGCCTGAACGTATTACGTCGTTGAGGAAGTTGCCCGCGCCCACGGACGGGAGCTGATCGGAGTCGCCCACGAATATTACCCTTGAACCCGGTTTTACGGCTTTGAGCAGCGCGTCGGCAAGCAGTATGTCTATCATTGACGCCTCGTCGACAATTATCACGTCCTCGTCGAGCATATCGTTTTCGTTGCGGTGAAAGACGCTTTCGCTTCCGCGGACAAATTCGGTTTCAAGCAGACGGTGCACCGTCTTTGCCTCCTCCGACGTTGCCTCGGACAATCTTTTCGCCGCTCTGCCCGTGGGAGCCGCGAGCGCGATGGAAAAGCCCATTCTTCCGAAAATCGCCAGTATTGCCCTGACTATGGTGGTTTTCCCTGTTCCGGGTCCGCCGGTAAGAACCATGACGCCGGACGCGGTAGCGTCCCTTATGGCCTGCTTCTGAGCGTCGGCGTACGTTATGTCGAATTCTATCTCAAGCTGTCTGATAAACAACTCAGCGTCCCTTTCCGAAAGCCCTGCGCACTGTTTTTTCAACCTGACAAGCTTGGAGGCGACGCCCATCTCCGCGTCATAATACTTTGTCAGATAAACCGCCCTGTTGCCGTCGAAAGAAAGCTCGGTTATCTTTCCAAGATTCTTTAGGCGTCCAAGCGAGGCTTCTATACACTCCGGGCTGACCGCGAGCCGGTCGGATGCCGCCGCGGCAAGGCGCGACCTCGGCAGCATCGTATGCCCGTTGCTGAACGCGTTTTCGTTGAGAATATCGGCAATGCCGGCGTCGACACGGTTGCCTGCGTCGGCGGGAAATCCGAGCCCCGCCGCCATTCTGTCCGCCGTTTCGAAGGATATGCCGTCCACGTCGCACAGAAGATACGGATCGGATTTTACAATGTCGACCGCCGCGCTGCCCCATTTTTTGTAAACCTTCATGGCGAGCGCGGGGCCGAAATAGTCCCTGCAGAACATTATCACCGTACGCGCGCCGAAGTTTTCCGCGTAGCTGTCGGCTATCTGTCTTGCCCTCTTTTCGGTTATTCCCCTGACGTCGGTAAGCCATTCGGGATGCTTTTCGATCACCTCGAAGGTCTGATCTCCGAATTTTTCGACTATTCTCTCGGCGGTTTTCGGCCCGACTCCCCTCACCGTCCGCGAGGAAAGGTAAGCGAGGATCTGCTCCGAGCCGACCGGGACTGCCTTTTCGTAATAATCCACCGATATCTGCGGCCCGTATACGGGATGGGAAGTCCAGCGGCCGCGTATTTTTACGCTGTCGCCCGCCTGCAGAAACGGCATGGTGCCGCAGCAGGTTATTAGACTTCCGTCGTCTTCGGAACTGATTTCGCAGACGGTGTAGCCGTTGTCGTCGTTGCTGAATATGATATTTTCGACGGTACCGCCGCACTCGACCGCATCGGGATCCGCCGTGCCTGACTGCCGCCGGTTATCCAAGATCATTGACAAGATCGAGTTTCTCCCACGGAACGTTCAGATCCTCTCTGCCCATGTGACCGTAGGCTGCGAGCGGCGCGTAGATCGGTCTGCGCAGATCGAATTTCTCTATTATCGCCGCCGGTCGCAGGTCTACAAGACCGCTTATCTTTTCCGAGATCAGTCTCTCGTCCGTTTTAGCCGTTCCGAACGTGTCTATCATCAGGGACACGGGCCGCGCGACGCCGATCGCGTAAGCCACCTGAATCTCGCATCTGTCCGCAAGTCCGGCGGCCACTATGTTCTTTGCTACGTATCTCGTCGCGTATGCCGAGGTTCGGTCTACCTTTGTCGGATCCTTGCCGGAAAAACAGCCGCCTCCGTGGCGCGAATACCCGCCGTATGTATCGACTATGATCTTTCTGCCCGTCAGACCGGAATCCCCCTGCGGCCCGCCTACAACAAATCTGCCGGTCGGATTGATAAAGATTCTGGTCCTTTCATCCATAAGTCCTTCGGGGACCGTCGCCTTTATGACCCTTGCGGTTATATCCTCCCTTATCCTGTCGAGCGGAACGTCGGGGTCGTGCTGGGATGAAACGACTATCGTGTCTATTCTCACCGGTCTGTCGCCGTCGTACTCCACGGTGACCTGCGTTTTGCCGTCGGGTCGGAGGTACGTTATCTCGCCGCTTTTGCGCACCTCAGCCAGCTTTTTTGCCAGTCTGTGCGCAAGCGAGATGGGGAGAGGCATAAGCTCCGCGGTTTCGCTGCAGGCGAATCCGAACATCAGGCCCTGATCGCCGGCGCCGATATCAAATCCGTCGCTCTGACCGTTTTTCGCCTCAAGGCATCTGTCGACGCCCATTGCTATGTCAGGGGACTGCTCGTGAATGCTGTTGATCACCGCGCAGGTGTCGCAGTCAAACCCGTATTTAGCCCTGTCGTATCCTATTTTGCGTACCGTCTCGCGCACTATCGTCTGCAGATCGGCGTAGGCGGTCGTCGTGATTTCCCCCATTATACTGATCAGTCCCGTCGTTGCGGTTGTCTCGCACGCCACGCGGGAAAAAGGATCCTGACGCAGCATTTCGTCAAGAACGGAATCTGAAATAATATCGCACATCTTATCCGGATGACCCTCTGTCACCGATTCGGACGTAAACAGTCTTTTCACAGTTTGTCTCCCTCACTTAAATACAGTAACAATATCAATTATATCACTAAAACGCTCTTTTGTCAATATATTCCCGCAAAAAAAACGCGTCTGCTCTTGACATCAAACCGACAAAATGATATAATATCCTATTGTAATGTTTGTTTTCAACGGAGGACCATGCTTTGTCAGACTACAGAATCGGCACAAAATGCGTTCAGGGAGGTTACGTCGCCGGCAACGGAGAGCCGCGCCAGATACCTATAATTCAGTCCACCACATTCAGATACGAAACGGGAGAGGCGATGGGCAGGCTCTTCGATCTCGAGGCGAGCGGATATTTTTACTCAAGACTCCAGAACCCGACATGCGATACCGTCGCCGCAAAGATCTGCGAGCTCGAGGGAGGCAGCGCCGCCATGCTTACCTCGTCGGGTCAGGCCGCGTCCTTTTTCAGCGTTTTCAATATAGCCTCGTGCGGGGACCACATTGTTTCCTCCGCGTCCATATACGGCGGCACATACAACCTTTTCGCGGTAACAATGGCGCGCATGGGCATAGAATTTACGTTCGTTTCGCCGGACTGCACCGCAGAAGAGCTCGACGAAGCGTTCAGACCCAACACAAAGGCCGTATTCGGCGAGACGATCGCCAACCCCGCGCTGACGGTTCTTGACATAGAAAAATTCGCCTCCGCGGCGCACCGTCACGGCGTGCCGCTGATCGTCGACAACACCTTCGCCACACCGGTAAACTGCCGTCCGTTTGAATGGGGCGCTGATATCGTCACTCACTCCACGACTAAATACATGGACGGCCACGGCTCGGCGGTCGGCGGGTGCATCGTGGATTCAGGGAAATTCGACTGGACAAAATATCCGGAAAAATATCCGGGGCTCTGCACCCCCGACGAAAGTTATCATGGAGTGACGTATACTGAAAGATTCGGGCTCGGCGGAGCCTTCATCACAAAGGCGACCGCCCAGCTTATGCGTGATTTCGGTTCAATTCAGTCGCCGCAGAACGCCTTCCTGCTCGGACTCGGTCTCGAATCACTGCACGTCCGCATGAAAAGACACTGCGAAAACGGCCTTGCGGTGGCTGAATTTCTGTCCGGAAGAGACGACGTGAACTGGGTCAACTACCCGTCTCTTCCCTCCTCGCCCTACTACGCCCTGACGCGGAAATATCTGCCGGGCGGCTCGTGCGGGGTAGTCAGCTTCGGAGTGAAGGGCGGACGTCAGGCGGCGCAGAAATTCATGTCGGGCCTGAAGATCGCCGCGATCGAGACGCACGTGGCCGACGCGCGCTCATGCTGTCTGCATCCCGCCTCCACCACTCACCGTCAGATGAGCGACGCGGAACTTGCCGCCGCCGGCGTGCCCGGTGATCTCGTCCGTTTTTCATGCGGACTCGAGGATTCCGCCGACCTTATCGCGGACATTGCTCAGGCGCTTGACGGAGTAAAATAACATGCCTATAAAAATACCGAACCACCTGCCCGCGGCCGACATTCTGCTCTCGGAGAACATATTCGTCATGACCGAAACGCGGGCACAGACTCAGGACATACGCCCGCTTCAGATACTCATTCTCAATCTGATGCCGAAAAAGGTGGAGACCGAAACACAGCTCATCCGCCTGCTCGGCAACACCCCTCTTCAGGTCGAACTTGAGCTTATACACACAAACAGCCACCAGTCGAAAAACACCTCCGCGGAACACCTGATACAGTTTTACAAGACATTCGACAACGTGCGCGACCGCTTTTTCGACGGAATGATAATCACCGGCGCCCCCGTGGAGCAGATGGAATTTGAAGACGTCGACTACTGGTCCGAGCTTTGCGAAATAATGGAATGGAGCAAATATCACGTGCACAGCACTTTTCACATCTGCTGGGGCGCGCAGGCGGGGCTATACTATCATTTCGGAATAAAAAAGCGCCCGCTCGACAAAAAGCTTTCGGGCGTTTATCCGCACACGGCCGACTACAAAAAATCCATGCTGCTGCGCGGATTTGACGACGTTTTCTACGTTCCGCAGTCAAGGTACACCACCGTCGACCGACATGACGTCGAAGCGTGCGAGGGGCTGAAGCTGCTCGCCTCGTCGGAAAAATGCGGCGTCTACGCTGCCTCCACCAAAAACGGCAGGCAGATTTTCATAACCGGGCATTCCGAATATGACGCCTGCACGCTGAAGAACGAATACATGAGGGATCTCGCGGCCGGAATCAACCCGTCCGTTCCCGAAAATTACTTTCCCGGCGACGATCCCGAAAAGGAGCCCGTGGTTCTGTGGAGGGGACACGCGAACCTGCTGTACTGCAACTGGCTGAACTATTTCGTATATCAGACCACACCGTACGACATCTCTAAAATCCACTGGGAGCAGTAGCGGGCACGCCTGCCCCGTGAAAGGAGGCGGAGTTTGAAAACAAAATATCCGATACTGCTCGTACACGGAGCAGGCATTAAAAACACGGTTTTCACAAAAGCCTTCGGCAATATAGACCGTATTCTTCGCATACAGGGTTTTGAGGTCTGCGAAAGCAACTGCGATGCATTCGGAACGGTAGAAAACAACGCGGAGCAGATTAAGGCCGAAATAACGGACATACTTGAAAAAACCGGTGCGGATAAGGTGAACATAATCGCCCACTCAAAGGGCGGGCTCGATTCAAAATATATGATAGAGCGTCTCGGGATGCAGGGCTCTGTGGCCTCGCTTACCACGCTCTGCACTCCGCACGGGGGCTCTCCTATCGCATCAGGGATACTCAAAGCTCCCGAATGGCTGCTGAAAATTATTGCCTTTTTCCTCAACCTGTTTTTCAGAATCGCCGGGGACAGGCACCCCGACAGCTTCGCGGTGTGCATGCAGCTTAAACGCACCGACGCCGCGACCGATACGATGGGGATCGATGGAGTCTACTGTCAGAGCTTTTCGTCAACCGTGAAAAAGCACGAAAAAAAGAACGATTTCGTCATGTCGGTCCCGCTTGCCTTTTCAAGGTATTTTGAAAAAAATGCCGAGACCGACGGGCTTGTCCCGCGCTCGTCCGCCATGTACGGAGTCTACCGCGGAGACTGCATCGACGGCTCGGTCTCACATACGGAGATCATAGATTTTATGGTTTCCAAAAGCAAAAAAGACAAAATATACGCGTTTTATTCCTCATTGTGCGAGGAACTGGTTAACATGGGCTTTTGACGCCCGAAAGGAAGGAAATGAAGAATTACGGGAAAGAAAAGTGCAGGATCCTGAAAAAGATCAGGGCCGAAATCGCAAAGCAGAACGATATAGAGTGGGTGACCGAAGAATGCAAACACAAGGGAAACTGCAGGGGGACGTGCCCGAAATGCGAGGCGGAGGTCAGACAGCTCGAGGCTGAACTTGACAGGAAGCGCAGTCTCGGAAAATCCATCGTTGTCGCCGGTGTCGCGGCGGGTATCGCCGTTAACATGGCCGCCTGCAATCCCGATACCTCTAGCGCGGAACAGGGGAACATGGTCATAGACAAAACGGCTCAGACGGTGGACAACCCTGAAATTCCGGGAGGAATGATGCCCGAAGGGGTTGAAACGCTTGTTGAGGGCGAACTCATCGCGCCGGATGCGCACGAGTCTTACGAGCTTATGGGCGATCCAATCGAGTCGGAAGCTCAGGAATCTTACGAACTCATGGGCGATATTATCGCGCCGGAAAGCGGTCAATGAAGGAACAGGAACCGGTTTTCCCGCTGTGGGAAATCGGCAGGCTGCGCATGGGAACGGACGGGAAAGGCATTACCTGTCTTGTGTGCGCGCAGGGGTGTCCTCTTGACTGCAGGTTCTGCATCAACCCGTCGGGCAAGCGTTTCGGCTGCGGAAAAAACGTAACCGCGTCGGAACTTGTCGATCTGGTCAGACCTGACAGCCTTTACTATATCGCCACGGGAGGCGGCGTTACCTTCGGCGGCGGCGAGCCGCTGCTTCACGCCGACTTCATCTCATGTTTCAGGGTGGAAGCGCCGGCCGAATGGAGAATAAACGCCGAAACGTCCCTTTTCATTCCCGAAGAAAACCTTCTGTGCGCTCTTCCCGCTCTCGACACGATTTTTGTCGATATAAAAGACATGAATCCGGAGATATACAAAAAATACACCGGATCGGACAACGCAACCGTGATCAGAAACCTGCAGCTGCTCGCGGAGCACGGATCGGCCGGCAAAACGACGGTCAGAGTCCCGCTCATTCCCGGATTCAACTCCGAAGAAGACAGGGACAAATCCGTATCACTCCTTAAACAGATGGGGTTCCGCAGTTTCGATCTCTTTACATACAGAGTTCAGTCGGGAAGACCGGTTCATCAAAACAATCCAACTTAAAAAGCAGAGGATTACGGTCCTCTGCTTTTCCTGTTATTCACCGGTTCACGGGACTATGCATCCCTGCCGGCAAAGCTCCTCTTTGATCATTTCAAACGGGACATCACCGACTGCGCTTCCGCTTTTTGCCGCCAGAGCCGCAGCTATTCCTCCCGCCTGTCCCGTCGCCATGCACGGCACCTGAACTCTCAGGCCGCTGTTTGCAATCCTGTCGCTTGACAGACACCTGCCCACGGCAACGATATTGCGTGAGCCTTTGGGAATCAGCGCTCTGAGCGGAACGGTCGGGATCACCCCGTCCTGCAGGGCAACGGGAGCAACGCCGTCCCTGACGTGCAGATCCACGGGATAGAAAGCGAAGCATACCGCGTCGTCAAATCTTGTTCCGCTGACGTAATCATCCGCCGTTACCGTATACTTTCCGTCGATCCTGACGGATTCTCTTATTCCGCACTCGAAGCCGTCAAGACGGATAACGGCATTTTCGCATCCCTTTACCGAACGCACAAGTTCCAGATACTTTTCAACCTCTTCGCGCGCACGTTGCTCAACGGCAGTCCTGCCGGCGGAGGTATCGACGTCCGGCGGGCATTCGATGTGAATGTCGCCTCTTCCCGAAAGCAGTTTCTCCTTGAATGTTTTCAGCGTCAGGCACGACGGAAGAGAATTTCTTTCCTCTGCCTGACGGTATTTGTCCGCAATATCTTCCGGATCTGTCTTTGCGTTATCGCAGCCGTCGAGAGTGCAGACAAGACTTGCCGGCTGAACCTCATTGTCTCTTATTACGCCGTAACCCGCCATCCTGACGGCGCACGCGTCGCCTGTCGCGTCGACAAGGCATTTCGCCTCCGCCCGGAAGAGTCCTTCCTTACCGCACAGCAGGACGCTTATCCCGCCGCTTTTTTCATCAACGCCTGCCGCCATTGTGTGAAGCAGAACATCGACACCGAATTTCTGACAGTTCCTGTCAAACGCGCGTGCGGCCGAAAAAACGTTAAGCCTGAACTGCTCCAGCCAATGCTCGTCCCGGCGCTCTTTTATTTCAGGATATTTCGAAAGGCCGTTCCGCATTATCTCGTTTATGATTTCCCACGCATGGCCTCCGAGGATCCGTTTCCCCCAGGCATAGAACAGGCCGGGATAATTGACTCCCGATACGGTCATAGTACCGCCGAGCATACCGTTTTTCTCGACAAGCAGCGTATCCGCTCCGGCGTCCGAAGCGGAGATTGCCGCGAACACTCCCGACGTTCCCCCTCCGATAACTATCACGTCTTTTTTTATGGTTTTATAGCGCCCGGTATTCATGAGTTCCCCTCAGTCAGCATTTTCTGCTGAGGCGCGGAAGCCTCTGTCAGCGTGAACACAAACTCACAGTTCTCGCCGTAAACGCTGCTTACCCAGATCTCCTCGCCGTGGGCGTCGATTATCGCTTTTGCTATGTACATTCCGAGCCCGGTACCTGTTTTATCCATCCCGCGGGAACGGTCGCCCTTGAAGAACCTGTCGAAAACATGAGGTATATCCTCCTCCTTCATGCCCTGTCCTTCATTATAGACCGAAACGTAAACCTTTTTGCCCTTTGATTTTATCCTTATGCGGTATTTTCCTCCTTCACGGGAAAACTTGACCGCGTTGTCGCAGATATTGTAGAGGACCTGATGTATCGCATCTCTGTCCGCGCTCACGAAAATGTTTTCCTTTTCGACATCAAATTCCACGTCGAGCTTTTTCTTTTCGATCTTCTGTTCAAACGACAAAAGAATCACCCTTGCTATTTCGCATATGTCGAATGTCGTCATAACGAATTTGCGGTCTCCGGACTGAAGCCTTGTCACGTCGAGCAGAGCGCCGACAAGCCTTGACAGCCGCCTAACCTCGTCGCCGATGAGCCGCAGGTAATAATCCCATTTGTCGCGCGGTATCGTATCGTCGAGCAGAGCATCTATAAATCCGGATATGGTCGTCATCGGCGTGCGAAGATCGTGCGAAACGTTTGAAAGAAACTCCGATCGGCTCTTTTCCAGATTTTCGAGCGAGGATGCCATATTGTTCATGGCCAGCCCGAGCTCGGCGATCTCGTCCCTGCCGTATACGGGCACCCGTACGTCGAATTTGCCGCGCGCAAACGATTTAGCCGCCTTCGACATCTCCTTGAGCGGGGATATTTCCCTGTCGGTCACAAAATAAACGACGATAAGCGCAGCGAGCATCATCCACAGACACGACATTATGACAGCGCGGACCGTCGTGTGTACAAGGCTGTTCACGCTCTCCGAGGTTGTGCACACAAATACCGTGCCGATTTTCTCCCCGCCCTTTTCAATCGGAAGTCCGTAGACCAGTCTTTTTGCGTTCATAAGTCCGAGCATGTCGCCCTTTGATGTATAAAAGCCGGAACCGACGGACTGCATTATCTCGGGGCTGACCTCGCGACCGGAAAAATCCGGTGCCGTGAAGCCGATCGACGTCAGTATCAGACCGTCCCCGTCGGTCACAAAAGCCGAGAAATCATTGCCTGATATGCGTATCAGCGCCGAAAAGACAGCGTTCACCTCGTCATGGTTTTCACTCAGAAATTCGGCAACGTTGTCAGTGTTTTTGTCGTTTAGACGCTGAATAATAAGAGACTGCATGGACGAGGCGGTCGTTTTCAGCAGATTTTCGGCATTTCGCGTATAATAGTCTGACATCATGGAACTGATAATAATCCCGAGCGTCACAAAGCTCAGGACTATTATCAGCATAAAGATGGCTATGTACTTTGAAAAGATGCTTCTGAACATCTGAAAGCCCCGTAGCTTACAGGACCTCGAACTTGTATCCTACGCCCCAGACGGTTTTGAGCAGCCACTTGTCCGATACTCCCTCGAGTTTTTCGCGGAGTCTCTTCACGTGGACGTCGACCGTGCGCGAATCGCCGAGATAATCGAATCCCCAAACCTTGTCCAGCAGCTGGTCGCGCGTGAAGACGTGATTGTAATTCGACGCGAGGAAATAGAGCAGCTCAAGCTCCTTCGGCGGAACGTCGACAAGCTTGCCGTTGAGTCTGAGCTCGTATTTGAGACGGCTGATCTCAAGATTTTCAAAACGGATGGTCTCCTCCTCGGTTCCCGAACCGTTGAGAACGGAACGGCGCAGAACAGCCTTTATACGCGCGGACAGCTCCTTCATATCGAAGGGCTTGACGACGAAGTCGTCAGCGCCAAGCTCAAGACCGAGGACCTTGTCAAAGACGTCTCCCTTGGCGGTGATCATGATGACAGGCTTGCTTGATATCTCCCTGATCTCGCGGCAGACCTGCCAGCCGTCCTTTCTCGGGAGCATTATGTCAAGGAGAACTATGTCGGGCTCGTAAACCTTGAAATATGTCAAAGCCTCCATGCCGTCGTTTGCGCACTTGACCTCGTAGCCTTCCTTTTCAAAATAGACCCTGAGCAGATCGCATATTGCCTGCTCGTCGTCGACAACAAGTATTTTCATTTTTTCCTCCGTGATTTTGAATTGTTAAGTTTGTGTTTTTTTCAACGATATTCATAATATCATACTTTTGTGAACTCCGTGTGAACATTGCGGGGAAAAATAGGATTTTTTTATTTTTTTACGTTTTTTCGATTAATTTCCGAGCCTGATGACCGTCAGAAAAAGCCTTTAAGCAGCGTTAAAGTGCACTTCCCCAACGCTGTGCACAATACCACGATGGCTATCAATCTTGCGAGAGCAGTGGCAAAACGATAAGAAAGGGAGCGGTCGATTTCCGCTCCCCTCGTTATCATTTAGTTCCTCTTAGCGTAATGTTTTGAATTTGACCGTCCTCATAAATGGTAAGAATATCAGACCAACTGTTGTTCCTGGCATACACCCAGCTGATGAACAGTTTTCCGTCGTAAACCGTTTTGGAAACAAAATTGTAACTATGAGCGCGTTCGAATCCAAACGGATCGTCTATGATCTTTTCGGTTTTTCCGCTTATCACGTCCTCGAGCCAGATCCCTTCAGCGTCAAAATACACAACTTTCCCGTTATAGACCGTGATACCGTCCACGGAATCGGCGACATAATACCTCTTTTTTCCTCCGTCACCGTTTCTCTCGTCGGCGGTCTCGCGGGTCTCAACAGAACCGAGTTTTTCTCCCTGCAAGTCATAGGCGGAAACGATATAGATAATATCATTTTTTCCGTTGTCGTTTTCAACATACTTTACGCTATATGTGTAGATGATATCATGATCGACGGTATAGTGACGGTTATAACCGGTCTGATAGTACCGGAGCGTCATGTCCGGAGTTATGCAGCGGATGCCCTCTCCGTACGAATTAAAGTAAAGATTTCCGTCGACCAGTTGCAGATCTCCGATCGAATATTTTGCGCTGGAAATGATAGTGCTTATCTCTCTCTTTTCAATATCTGCACATTTCAGAGAAAACAGGTCGTTCGTCAGCGAACCGTGCCCGGTATAAGTTGAATAGTAAATTTTCGGGCCGTCAACGACTACGGAAGAAACCGTCTCATCACAGTCAATGACCTTCTCGACGGTACTGTTGCTCAGATCGACTCTGAAAAGACCTTTCTCATTGCCTCCGTCACATTGAAAAACCCCGCCGACGTATGCGTATCCGTTATAAGAACCGCTGGTAAAGAACTGCTGCTCTGCCGTGCAGATTCCCGTATCCGTAAATGAGCCGTTCTCATATCTAAACACGTTTCCGCCTTCTCTGTAGATCATATACGTGCTTCCTTTGGAATCGTAAAAACGGATCCCGTAGTATGGCAGGCGATCAGCATTTACATCGGAAGCAGGCCCGTCTGCAGGGAGTATGTCTTTTGAAAATTTGTCTTTGGTTTCCTTTGACACGGACAATTTAATTTCACCGTATGAAGTTTTGTCGTCTGAAGGAATGACAGGAGCAGGTGATTTGCGGTTGAGAATACCGACGCCAAGCACAACACCAACAACGATTACCAGACATGCAGCAGCGGAAAGAACGGGTATCCATTTTTTGAGAGAACTTCTATTCTGCTTCGGAGCGTTTTGCTTCAGAACACTTGTCTGAATCCTTGAAACGGTGTCTCCCGAGACTTTTTCCTGATCGATATCTGCAAAAAACGGTTCCAGCGTTTTCGGGTCTGCCTTATCGACCATTGATTTAAAAGATTTTTTCATTGAGATTCTCCTTTGAATTTTGTCCGGAGCTTTTCAACAGCTCTGTGAGCGCGGGTATCGACGTTGGATACCGTCATATTCAGTTTCTCGGCAATGATTTTT
>JAEEGL012038085.1_pt1 | contig 12297 bp, 9 predicted proteins | sample 9134231 | NCBI WGS metagenome assembly JAEEGL01 (sample SAMN16246548, study PRJNA631951) | gut metagenome | biome: gut microbiome; feature: rumen; material: fiber-attached | host: Bos | place: Iran: Karaj | collected 2018-10 | reverse complement strand
TCTTATTTGAGTTTGAACTAGTCTATCTTCAGGACCAAACACTGTAGTATGTAAGCTCCTATACATGTTTGTTTTAGGATTACATATATAATCTTTAAACTTATCATTAATAGGATGATACTTGCCATGAACAAGTCCTAATGTTTGATAACAATTAGCTATATTATCAACCATTATTTTCAGTGCTAATAAATCATGTATTTCGTATAGTTTATTACCTTCATTAAGTCTCTTATAAATACCATAGATATTTTTAGTCCTTACTTTTATATCATGAGGAATATCCTTATCAGATAATATTTTATTAATAGTAAATAGCATTTCCTGTAAGATTTCTTTATTATCAAATTCTATTTTTTCTTTAATATTAGCAATTTTTTTATATTTATCTGGATACAAATATTGAAGAGATAAATCTTCAAGCTCTGATTTAACTCTATAAGCTCCTATATAGTCAGCTAATGGTACAAAGATATCCATAGTCTCTATAGCATTTTCTTTTTGCTTAAATTCTGTTTTATACTGTAAAGTTCTCATATTGTGCAGTCTATCTGCTAATTTAACAATTAGTATTCGAACGTCAGAAGTAAGTCCCGTAATTATTTTTCTAGTATTAGCAAGATTTTGATCAGATTGTGAAGGAAAATTTAATTTACTCAACTTAGTAACACCATCTACTAAATTAGCCACTTCGGGACTAAATTCATTCGCAATCTCTTCTTTAGAACAATCACAATCTTCCAAAACATCATGTAAAAGTCCAGCACACAAAGTACTCCCATCTGCATGTAATTCTGCAAGTATATAAGCTACATGCAAAGGATGAGTAATATATGGTTCTCCACTTTGTCTGTATTGGCCATCATGCATTGCTTCCGCAAACTTATAAGCTTTTGTTACGTTATCTATTTCTTCAGGATTATACTCTTCAACTTTTTCAAGTAAATCATTTAAAGTCATAATACACCTCCAAAAACAAAAAAGCGGCAATTTCCATACCGAAATTTACTCGCTTATATCTACTTAAAGGACACAATAATATATCATATTCTTATCATATGATTTTATTTCACAGAATCGTTTAGTTAATTTAATAAAACAATCCATAATTATCCCCTTTAAAAATAATATGTAAACTATTTTACTACTGTTTTTTATAAAATCAAGTGTTTTTTTTATATTTTATACTCCAAATAATTCTTTTAGAGTTGTTTCTTCTATTTCCGGATAATATTCTTTAAACATACCTGTAGTATCACCAGTAGTAGTTCTTCCTAATCCTTCATAATAACGATCTGTCTTTTTTTCATAATAACTAGTTCCAACAGTTGCATCAAAAATATAATACTTTCCCTGATATTCAACATAATTCCACATATGATCACTTGATAATACTAAATATGACTTAATACCTATATTTTGAAATAATATTTGTGATGCTTTAGCAAATCCTGCACAAACAGAAGACTTCTTAGTAAAGAAACTGTATGCTGATTGATTAGATCCTGAAAAAGTAAACATTCTATCATAATCATGAGAAGCTACATAGTCATATACATAAAGTATCTTTTCTTTCTCATTCATATTCTTAGTATCATTACGAACATTTTCCATTTCTCTTTCTATTCTCATAGCTCCTAAATGAGCTTTAAGTTTCCCTAGGTTTTGATAATTATTATACTTAATTGCACCATCTTCATACATAAAAGCACTAATACCTAAAAAACTAATTAATTCTGGATGATCTAAATAAACAGCATAATAAGCATTGTAAAAAGATTTTTCACAATCAGTAAAGCACTTAATCTCAACTGTCCCAAGATCTTCCACACTACCTTCAATTATCTTATCATAGATAAAATAATTCTCTTCAGGCAATATTTGCTTTTTAAAATATTCATCACTCATATATAAATCATTAACGTAAGCCGCACTATCCTTATATTTAGGAGTAATTAATTTATTACCTTTGATAGGCCTTAAATAGAAATTAAAAGCAAACATAATTATTACTAAAACAAAGTATAATATTATTCTTTTTACTCTCATAAATAATCACCTACATAATAAAGTTTTGAGTCAATCAAACGAACTCCAGGCATTAAAAATTGCTTATTCATATTAGTTAAATCATTTAAAGCATTCTTACCCATATTAGTAACAATAAAATCTATATCTCTTTTATCTTTAAAATATGTAGTATATTTTTGAATCATATTTTGTTCTATAAAAGTAGTCTTTCTTAAACTATCTGTTTCAAAAGAAACAATTTTTTTATTAATTAAATTCAAATATTCTAAATATAAAATTACAGCTACAAATTCTTGATTAGTAAGATTATAAGTACTAGCTTCTTTAGAGATTACACCATCTTTACCATCACAAAAATCATTATAGACACGCGAAATAACTTCAAGTGTCGCAGTAGCTTGAATTCCATAAAAACTAGCAAATTTTACATATTGTTCAATCTTAATTTGGGACATAGCATATTCTTTTCTTTTTTTGGCTGCTCGTTTATCCATTAATTTGTCAAAAAGAATAAAGAAAACAATATAAACAACTGTAAAAATTGCAATAAAAATAATGAATTCTTTTGTTCTCATATAATTCCCCTATTATTTAATAATTATAACATAAAAAAAGCACATATGTGCTTTTAATTAATATGACTTGAATATTCTTTTACAATTTCTAGTACTTTCTTGTAGTTTTCTTCTAATTCAGCAAAGTTTTCATTAACAAATGCTGAATCATTTTCTTTACTCTTTAATTCATGTTGATAAGCAACATCTGCTAAAGTCATAAATCCTAAGTATTTACAATCGCTCTTTAATGAATGAACTAAAATAGCATAATCAGGCATATTATCTTCTTCTTTATACTTAACAATATCAGCCCATTTATTTTCTACTTCACCCACAAAGTCTTTCATAGTTTCATTGTACATTTCCATGTCACCAAGTAATTCTAAAGCATGATCTACATCAACACCTTTAGACTCTAAATAACTACGGTCATATGTACCACCAGATGATTCAGAATCACTAGATTCATCCTCTACTGGTTCAACTGGTTTAACTTCTTCGATAGGTTTAACCTCTGCAACAGTAGAAACTTCTTCAGTCTTCTTAGGCATATTAATATCTACAACTGGAATAGTTTGTATCTTACTAATATCTATATCTTTCTTCCCTGAATCATTTTCTTCTTTTTCTTCTACTTCAGAACTCTCTTCATGATGTTCTTCTTCAGTAGACTCAGAAACTTCTTCAGGTTTTACAAAATTAAATGTATTTCTTTCTTCTTGTTTTTCTTCCTTTTCAATAGGCTCTTCTTTAGATTGATTTTCCTCTGCTTCAGAATCCTCTTCAGATTTATCCTCACCTTGATAATTTCTATCTAATTGAGTTCCTAATTCCTCTTCAATATTTTCTTCTACAGGAATAATATCACTCTTAGCTTCTTCTTCAGATTTTTCTTCTTCTTTAGCCTCTGTCTTTTCTTCTTTAGTCTCAGATGCAGGTTCTTCAGATACTGATTTTTCTTCTTTTTCTTCTTGTTGAGCTTCTTCTATCTTAGCCACATCAATTTCTTCTGTATAACTTCTACCTAACACTTGATTAACAACTTGAATCAATTGACCTTTATCAATTGGTTTAGCAAGATAATCGTCAAAACCATCAGCTAAATACTTTTCTCTCATACCAGTAATCGCATTGGCTGTTAAAGCTATAGTTGGAGATTTATACATAGTCAATTCTTTCAATTGATGTAATGTTTCAACACCACTCATTTTAGGCATCATATCATCAAGCATAACTAAATCATATTTTTCTCCTGCTTTAATTTTATCTAAACATTCAAAACCGCTATTACATGTATCTATTTTATCGGCACCATATCTTTGTAATAGTTTAGTTGCGACCTTCAAATTCAATGGAGTATCATCAACTAACAAGATACTAACACCTTTTAAATCAAGAGTAGTACTTGATTTCTTCTTTTCACGTACTTGAGCTTTAGTAATTCTCTGATTCAAAACAACGGTAAATTTAGAACCTTCTCCATAGACTGTATGAAGAATAATTCTACCACCCATAAGTTCAATCAATTGTTTAGTAATTGCAAGCCCAAGTCCTGTTCCTTCAATAGTAGTATTACGATCTTCTTCTAATCTTTGGAATTGAGTAAATAACTGATCAACATTTTCTTTCTTAATTCCACGACCAGAATCTTCTACAGAAATAATTAACTTACAAACATCATTGGTATTTACACAATTTACTTCATAACGAACATAACCTTTTTCAGTATATTTGCATGCATTACTAAGTAAGTTTGTAACAATCTTTTTAACGTTAGCATGATCTCCAAATAGAGTATTTGGTAAATCCTCTGCGATATTATATGTAAAGTCAAGTCCTTTTTCTTTCATCTTTGGAGTAATTAATTTAGCTAATTCTTCAAATACTTCATGAGCATCATAAGGTGAATTAACTATTTCAACTTTACCTGCTTCAATCTTAGAAATATCTAAGATACCATTAACTATCTCCAGTAATGTTTCAGATGCATGAACAATATCATTAGCATTTGATTGAGCTTCCTCTAAATCCTTAGCTTCTAATATCTCACTACTAAATCCTACAATAGCATTTAACGGAGTACGAATCTCATGAGACATACTAGACAAGAACTCAGTCTTAGCACGATTTGCTTTATCAGCCTGTTCACGAGCTACTTCTAATGCTTGGATCATTTTTACATCAGGATTTTCAATAGTGTGATACATTAAAACAGTTACTAGTGTTTCTAATGATGAAATAATTAATATTTCCGGAAAAACAAACTGCACTATAGCAACTAAGCTACCCACTATAAAGAATGCGATTAACGGAACAAATTTTTTTGTTTGAATTTTCTTTATATTGAATACGAGTAATAAGAAACATACGATTATGCATATAGCTGATATAATATATAAAAATATGACAGCTGGTCCATATGTATAAGCAATATATCCATTTATTTCTTTGACATGTAATGGTAACGACAATTCAATTATTACAAAAACTAAATAACCATATATTAACTTTTTATTAAATAGTTTTGTTTGTTTTTCATTGTCTTCTTTTTTTGGATAAGCCACTTTATATACATAATAAGTAAATAAAGACAACCATGTCAAAAAATACAAATTTATTAGTTTTAGCGAAACTTGCTGAATAAAAACCAAATTATTAGCATACATAGTAAGAAAAGCACTACTCAATTCACATGATAAACCAATTAAATTTGTAATAATTAATAATGAATATAGTCTTGTTTCAACATTTTCAATTCTTGGCTTTAAAAAGTATACACAACAAATTAAAATGCTATAGAAAAGGCTACACAACGAAAAAATAATATTGACATTCACTATTACACCCCATATCCTATACAGCATTATACTACAAAACAAATCAAAAAAAAAGTAATATTTAATTACTTTTTTAATACTTTACTTTTTGCCTCTTCAGTACATATTTTTTCAAGAGAGCGATAATCTATTTTTCCAACATCAGTACGTGGAAGTTCCTCCCTTATAACAATTCTTTCTGGTCTATATCTTTCTGTTAACGCTTTTTCGCAAACAAATCTAAGTTGTGATTCAATTTCTGCTGGATCTTCACATGAAGCTTCTGGACTTAAAACCACATTAGCTACAGCCACAGCACCACAACCATATTGAATATCATCGACTCCGACGACACAACAATCTGAAACTAAATTAGTGTTTATTAATACCTTTTCAATATCTAATGGTGAAATTTTAAATCCTTCATGATTGACAATAATTCTTTTGATTCTACCTTTCAAGAATAAGTTACCATTTTCATCAATATATCCATAGTCACCACTATGAACCCAATAATTACCATCAGAATGCAGACGTATTGTTTCAGCTGTTGCCTCCGGATTCTTATAATACTCTTTCATCATGGTTTCTCCTGAAAGACATATTTCACCAATACTACCATATGGTAATTCACATTCTGCTTCATTATCATAAACCATTGCATTCATTTTTACTAACGGGATTCCAACGCTTTCATCGACAATATAGTAAGGTAAATTAGTAACTGCTGCTGATCCAACTTCAGTCATTCCATATCCTTCAAATACGCGATGTTTACAGCCTGATTTTGCTAATGTTTCATCTATTTTATGTCTTGTATTAGTATCAATTTTATCGCTTCCACTTCCCATTGTAACAAGGAAACTATAGTCACGTTTTGGAACTTTTTTGTCTGTTAAAAAGTTGCTCCAATCTGCTGGACCAGCAACGGCATGAGCTGTTTTATGTTTATAAATATTGTCTGCAAATTTCTCTGGACTATAATCCGGTAACATTTCTAGAGTAACTCCTAAAGAAAGCGGTAAATGTAATGCCATGATTGCACTATAAGCAAGAAATGGTGGTACTTGGCACAAAATTTTATCACCAAGTTTAGCTTTTACTATAACATCATCATATTCTAAAACCATTGCATTAAAACTCTTATTTGGCAATACAACACCTTTTGGAATCCCCGTTGTTCCACTAGTGTGTACAATACAGGCTGGATCTTGAGGTTTCGGAACATAATTGCTTTCTTTAGTAGACTTTAAACCTTTTTTTTCAAAATCTTTCCATTTTATGTATGATAAATTCTGTGGTTTGTATTGCTTTTTTGTTAATTTTAAAAGCTTTTCTAGTGGCAAAGGCATAGAATCAAACGGTGATGAAACAACTACTTTATCAACATTAATCTCATTTGCGATTTCATCTAAATTACTTAAAAATAAATCTGTTGCAATAATCATCTTTGAGTCTGTGTCATTAATTGAATGAACTAACTTATCTTCTTTTTGTCTTAAATCAACCATATTAGGAATGGCTCCTATTTTATTTAAAGCATATAGACAAATGACATTTTCAGGAGTGTTTGCTAATAACACTGAAACGACATCTCCTTCTTGTATTCCCATTTCCATAAATGCTTTTGCTACTGTATCAATTCGTTTAAAAAAATCTCCAAAAGTGATTTTGTTTCCAAAATAATTAATCGCAATTAAATTCTGATTATGATTACGAGAACGCATATAATCATAAATTCCCATGTCAGAAACATCTTTCTCAATTAATTCCGCTGGATAATGTTTTAGCCAAGGTTTGTCGATACTCGAATACCCAGTTAATGGTCCTTGTATTTCTCCTAATGCCAAACTACGTAGATATAAATCATGTTCTTTTTGTTCTTCTTTTGTCATATCTATCCCCCATTTAAAATTGGTTTATATAATAACACATTTATTATTATATTTCAACTAATTTAATCATATCTAATTTAAAATATGCTTGTCAATTTACTTAACACTTTTTTACTTATATTTCTATTGTAAATAATACTTCTAATATATATTACGTAAAAAAGACAAAAGACCTTAGTCTTTTAAAGAATAACCTAATAATTCTAGACCTTCTATTGTGAATGGAGTTAATTCTTTTTTAGATAGCTCTTTTATTTTATAAAAATTACAACCATTAGAATCTAAACCATCGGCTTCTTGTTTAACAGAATTTTCTATAACTTCTACTTTATAAAGAATACCTATGTGATGTAGATCTTCAATTATAGTTTTAGTCATTTGCCATTTAATGTTTCTTGAGGTAGCAGTTATTAACTCATAATTCTTTACAGTTACCCCTGCTTCCTCCATAAGTTCTCTTTTTAAAGCTTCTACTGGTGTTTCTAAATGTTCTATACCACCACCTGGTATATCCAATAAACCAGTATAGCCTCCTCTAGCTTTTTTTATTAGAGCTATTTCATCATTTCTAATGATGAATCCATATGCTCCCACGTGGGTACTTTTAACTTCTTTCATAATTACCTCCTATTAAAATATACCACAAAAAAGCAATCTAATACCATTAGATTACTTTTTCTTCATTATTTAATAAAGACATATTCTTTCTTTCTAGTTTGTTTACTTTTACTTTATTTCTAGAAATTTCTCTAACTCTTTGTACATCAAGGTCAATAAGGCCATCTATCTTTTCTGCTAACTGTCTACTTTCATCAAGTATAGGTTTGATTTGAATATCTCTTTGTCTTGCCTCATTTAATTCCATTTCAAGAATAGCTATTTTAGCTATCATTTGATCTTTTAATTTCTCAAAACTATCTGCATCTAAATCAATACTATCTTTATCTTGATTAACAATAGCTATATATCTAGCAGTATACTCATCTAATATTTCATTAGCTTTAATTATAATTGCTGATTTATCATCAGGATTAAGAAGCTTAGCCCTAGTAACTATTTCAGTTAAATTTTTAATAATACTATCCTTAGGCTTTGGTGATCCTAATTTTTCATTTGCTTCTAATGTACTATCAAAATCTTCAATATAATATGATTTAGCAGCAACCATCTTATCTATATTTTCTATCTGCCCAAGTTTTTGAGTCTTAAAGTTGATTACCTTGTTTTCATATTTCTTTCCTTTTATTTCACTAATTAAATCCTGAATATATTTAGACATTATAAATGGTATCTTTTCAGCTGGTTCAACATCTTTTTTAAAATATAGATACCCATCAACCAACAGAATAGCTATTGCAGCTGTACCAAAAGCCACTACTGCTGAATCAGCTACTGTAGCACCAGTGAGTGTATTTATTAATACTCCGTTTGCTATTCCAACTGATAAAGGTGTTGCTGCTGTAGTTGCAATTTTTCCAACATCTTTTCTAATAACTTTAGCATTTGTTTCTTTCAGTTCTTCTAAATAATCTAAATAAATTATAGCTTCTGCAGGAGATAACTCTTCATGACTAGTATTGCTTTTAGCTATTATAGCTTTTCTTTCTTCTTCTTTGTTTTTTTCTAATTGCTTTCTTTCTTCAATAAATTTGGTTTTTAAATACAAATTATGAAGAGAAGATGTAATCTTATCATATTCACCAAAAAAATAAGCTTTCATAGAATCACTATTAACATCTATTTCATGAACTACTATTTTATGAACATATCCAGATTTTTCTCTATCAATTAAGTAAAATTTATTACTTACTTCATCATACTTAATTTTAGCTTGGTCTTGTAATATTTTTTTCTCAGTATCTTTAATAAAATCCTCAAATATTTTTTCACTAGATTCATCAACATAACCATTAGTTTTTTTACATACAGTACCTAATTCTGTAACATAAATCTTTTTACCAATATAATCATTTGCATTACTAATTCTTTCTAGTAGTTCTCTTTCTACATCACTATATTTATCTCTCGAATCCCAATATAATGGAAAACTAATAACTTTTTCTGTGTCTTCTTTATTTTCTATCTTTTTTGTATTTTCTTTCTTTTCTTTTTCAGCTTTTTCTTCTTCTCTTGCTCTAATAATTGCTGGTGGTGTTTGCGATGGTATTATACCCATAATTATCCCCCTTTAAAACGGCTTATATTATACCAAAAAAGCGAAAAAAAGTCAATTTAAAAGAATAGCTATTTACTATCCTCTTTATTTTTTATCATAGTGTACTACTTGATATCCTGGTTCATATCCAGTCATGTTTTTACCCTTAGTACAATATATTGGTACTTCTGATATAGGTCTTACTTTAGCAGAATTATCACCAATTACTTTACCATCTTCGTCTAAATTACCTGCTGGATCTATTACCATAAGATCATTAATAGTTACACTATCTCTATCCACACCTTCTTTAACTCCAACTACGCATAACCAGTGTCCCTTACCAGATTTAGAATTAACATGAATAACACAAGGTTGCCCTTTTGATAAAAGATCATAGACAAGTTGTGCTTGTTTTTTTCTGTTTTTAGGGTGATCTGTAACTCTTTCAAGCCCAAAGTCTGCTTCTGAAAGGTAATTACGTTTAGGCACTTTACCAGTTTGTATATATAAGCAATATGCTCTAGAATAATCACCACAACCTTCAGGATCTATTCCATATCCTACAGGTCCTAAATGGTCTACTTGACCACCAAATTTATAAATAACCTCTTTAAAATCACAATCAATCACTAGATAATCACCTTGAGAAACTAAAGGGCCAGTTGAATATCCTCCTGCGCTAGCACTGTTAGAGCTTCTTCCTTCTAAAGGCTCTTTTTCAACATACATATTTGACTCAAAGCTTGATTCTGGATATCCTATATGAGCATCAGGTATTTCATTGGATAAAAGTTCTGAAATATCTACCATTTCCGAAGTGTTATTATCTCCATTAGTAACTATACCTAAATCAACTTTTGGGGTTACAACATACTTATTATTAGTATCTATATTAGCACTTTTTGTATCTATACTAATGTCACCAATAGATTCATTTGTAAAGCTTGCCATTGTATCACCTCTATTTTAATTATATATGATTATTCAGATTCTCTCAATTCTTCTAACTTATCATTAAATTCTTTTGGTGCTACTACTGTAAAGGATAATTCCTTACCGGTTCTTGGATGTTTAAACTTAATTGAATATGAATGTAACATTTGACCAAACTCAGTACTTTTCTTTTTATTATAAGCTGGATCATTAGTAACAGGATATCCAATATAAGCTAAATGAACTCTGATTTGATGAGTTCTTCCTGTTTCTAAGATGCATTCAATTAAAGTATTATTTTTAAATCTCTCTAATACTTTAAAATGTGTAATTGCTTCTTTAGCATTTTGATCAGTAACTGCCATCTTCTGTCTATCATTAACATCTCTTCCAATAGGAGCATCTATTTCTCCAGTATCATGTTTGATTAAACCATCAACGATAGCTAAATATTTTCTTTCTACTTCTTTTTTAGAAATCATATTAGATAATTTATCTAGCATTTCATCATTCTTTGCTACTAACATTAAACCACTAGTATCTTTATCTAATCTATGAACAATACCAGGTCTTAAATTAGTAGTAGCTTCCTTCTTTAAATAATAAAGTAATGCATTTACTAAAGTACCAGTATAATGTCCAGGAGCTGGATGTACTACCATACCACTAGGTTTATTAATAACTAGTAAATCATCATCTTCATAAATAATATCTAATTTTATATTTTCTGGTTCAACATTAATATCATAGTTTAAATCATCATTAACTTCTATTTCATCATCTAATTTAACACTATAAGAACTACTTACTTCTTTTCCATTTACTAAAACTAACTTTTCTTTGATTAGCTTTTGTACTTTACTACGAGATAAATCTAATTCTTCGGCTAAATAACTATCTAATCTTAAACCAACTTTGTCCTTTACAGTCATATAGTACCTCCAATCAACATATATTGTATCATATTTTATATTATTATGTTATACTTACTTTAGGAGATGATATTATGCCATTTATTAAAACTATTGGGCTAATGCCAGGAGAAACAGTTACTGAAGCTACTGATACTTATCTTAATTATAAAATGCAAGGTTTAACTGGTACTGATACAACAATTGAAGCAAATGATCACCAATATCCAGTTGGATACTTTAGTGATGAAAACATAGACATTTTTAAACTAGGAATAACTACTTTGATAAATTTAGGATATGTTCTTGATAAAGGTGGTAGTGTTGATTCAGATGATTACAAAAAACATTCTGATTACTTCATAAACGAAGCTTTCGAAAAGTTTGCGCCTATTAGTCCTTATCATACCGAAGATATGCTATGTGCTTTTGCAGATTTAGCTAAAGAAATGAAAGTCGAAATGTTTGATCGTGAACAATATCACTTAATTCGTGAAAAACAACAAGAATTATTAAAAAGTAATGAAGAAAACATGGCAAAATAAAAGGAATTCAAATCGAATTCCTTTTTTATTAATCACCAATTTCAATGTATTTTTTATCAGATTTCTTTTCTTCTGGTTTTACTTTAGGTACTTCTAAGTTTAAAATACCATTTTTGAAACTAGCAGTAATTTCATCTTCTTTGACATCTTCTCCTACATAGAAACTACGACTACATTCACCCATAAATCTCTCACGTCTTACGAATTTACCTTTTTCTTTGTCTTCTTTTTCATGAGAAGTTTTAGCATTAATAGTTAAGTATCCATCTGTAATATCTACTTTGATATCTTCTTTCTTATATCCTGGAAGATCGATATCTAAAATATAACTATCCTCTGTTTCCTTTATATCTGTTTTCATTAGACTGTTTTTTTCGCTCTTGAAAAAATCATCTCTAAAAAAGTCATCACCAAATAAATCGAAATCTCTTCTTGGCATTAACATCATATA
>JAEEGL016728349.1_pt1 | contig 12298 bp, 9 predicted proteins | sample 9134231 | NCBI WGS metagenome assembly JAEEGL01 (sample SAMN16246548, study PRJNA631951) | gut metagenome | biome: gut microbiome; feature: rumen; material: fiber-attached | host: Bos | place: Iran: Karaj | collected 2018-10 | reverse complement strand
TTCGTACATTAGCGCGTTGCAGACGAATGTGCCGGCAGTGTACGAAAGGCTCGCCGGCACGCCGGCGCTGTTCATGGCACGGACCATCGCCTTGACAGGAAGCGTCGAAAAGACCGCATCCGGTCCGTCTTCAAGGACCGGCGTGTCTGTCGGTTTCCGTCCTTCATTGTCAGGGATCCGCGCATCCATCAGATTAATCGCCACCCGCTCCGGCGTGATGGCATCCCGGCCGCCTGCCTGGCCTAAAAGGACGACGGCGTCCGGTTTCAACGCCGCGATCTTTCTCAGCGCTTCCTCAGCCGCTTTTCGAAACACCACAGGCAGGATCGATTTCTCGATCCTCATATCCCCGGTTTCATCCGGCAACGCATCCAGTATCCTTTCGGATGCGTTCTCCTCTTCGCCGCCGAAAGGTTCAAACGCAGTGACAAGCACCGTTTTCATGCCGTTTTTTCGATCTGTCATTTTCTGTCCTCCCACGCAGGCGCCGTTCGAAAAGGTACGCAGGCCTATGCCGGGCGCCTTCATGTCAATAGTCCTCCAAACTCAGAAACCGTACAATTCCCCGTATTTCTCTTCCAGGTAAGACGTATATGCTTCAGGGTCGAAAGGAGCCTTTAATACCCGTTTTAAGAGGTCTGCCGGAGCATAAATCCGTCCATACTGCCATATATTCCTCCGGTTCCATTCATTGACTGCCGCCAGATCTCCTTTTCGCACACAAGCGTCGATGTCCACGGTCTTTTTCATCAGCTGTCTGAACTGGGCGCCGTATGCGTTTCCGAGAGCGTATGACGGGAAGTATCCTATGAGCCCGCCGGACCAATGGCTGTCCTGCAGAATGCCTCTCCTGTCGTCAGGCACGTCGATGCCCAGATACTCCCTGTACAGCCGGTTCCATGCTTCCGGAAGTTCATGCACGGAAAGATCGCCAGAGAGTACGGCTTTTTCAAGTTCATAGCGGACCATCACGTGCAGCGAGTACGTCACTTCGTCGGCTTCCGTGCGGATCAGCGTCGGTTCGATACGGTTTACGGCCCTGTACAAGTCTTCTGTACTGACGCCTTCCGCCTTTTCGGGAATCAGCTCCGACAGTTTCGGAAGAAGAATCTCCATGAAGGCGCGCGAGCGTCCGATCAGATTTTCGTAAAAGCGGCTCTGGCTCTCATGTATGCTCATCGAAGCACCGCCGTCCAGAACCGTGTATGCAAGACTGTCCGACACATGCGATTCATACAGGGCATGGCCGCCCTCGTGAATGACAGAGAACATGGACCGGTCGAAGCGGTCCGGGACGTACCGCGTCGTGATGCGGACGTCATGATGTGATCCGATGCTCGTCGTGAACGGATGCTCCGTCGTGCCAAGACCGACATGCTGAAGATCCAGCCCCAGAATCTCCATGAGCCAGTAAGCAAGCTTTTCCTGCACGGCATCCGGAAAATCACCCTGAAGCACTCCGTTATCAGGCTTCGGGCGTGAGGCGATCTTCGAAAGGAGCGGCACGATGTGCTTCTTCAGCGTGCCGAAGAAGCGGTCGCAGTCTGCGATCGTCAGTCCTTCCTCATACTGATCAAGCAGATAGTCATATGGATGCATATCCGGTGCACAGTAACCGGCAAACCGTTTTTTTGCATCGAAGATCTGCTGAAGATACGGCTCGAACAGTTTAAAGTCGCTCTTCTCCTTCGCTTCATGCCAGACGGCACCCGCCTTGACCAGAAGCTGCCTGTAGGAGACATATTCTGCCTTGGGGATCTTCTCCATCTCGCGGATGTTTTTCAGCATCAGTGCCGTCATCCGCCTCGTTTTTTCATCAAGCTCGTCCACATGCTCTTGAAGATGATCAAGCAGTTCCACCGTCTCTTTAGCGGTGTTCATCCCGTAAAGTTCCGCCGTCAGAATGCCCATAGCATGTGCACGGTTCTCCGCCGTCTTGGCAGGAGCCGTCGTGTCGCCGTCATAGTTCATCAGGGACATGGCGCTTCTGTAAGCGCTCATTTTCTCCTGAAGCTTCATCAGACGCTCTGTTTCTTCTCGCATTTCCATGTGTTTGCCTCCGCATCCGGCAGCAGGTCTCCTTTTAACAGGAAAACCCGTGTGCGAACAAGTTTTTTATATTATAGCCGAAAGAAGGCCGGATGAGTAGTTTTTTTCACGCTTTTTTACCGGATGTCATTTGTGAATTTTCACTATACAAATCAAGGAATATGTATTATACTGTGTCCATCTTATACAAAAACGAGCGTCAGGATGATCCTGCTGCTACTAAAAACAATATTGGAGAGACAACAATGAGAGTCATCGACATCGACAACATCGTCGGAAACATGCGGGATCAGAACGCATTCGTGTTCCGCTGTGAGGAAGTCTTTCATGACAAGATCAGCAGTGCCTGCGCGACGATCGTCAATTCAAAAAAGACCACGGTCCTGCTGTCCGGTCCCAGCGGAAGCGGCAAGACCACGACCGCGAACCGTATCCGGTCTTATCTGGAGAACCTTGGAATCCCGGTGATCATGCTCAGCATGGACAATTTCTTCCTGCCGCTGGCAGACCGGCCGCCTGAACTGGATGACTGGGAATCGCCGCTGTGCGTGAACTTCGAACAGCTGACGAATTGCCTGCACAGTCTGAAGGAAGGAAAGCTTACGGACATGCCGGTCTATGATTTCCATAACGGCACGGTCGGCGGCTACCAGAAGGTGCAGGGAGACAAAAATGCATATGTGGTCATCGAAGGCATTCACGCGCTGAATCCGATGATGTATGACCGCGTGAAGGACGAGGCGATCGGTGTCTACGTCACGCCGCGGACGCGCATCGTCACACGTGACGACAAGATCGTGACGCCGGAGAGGATCCGCGTCGCCCGCCGCATGCTCCGCGACTTAAGCACGCGCGGCCACAGCCTTCGTGATACCGTCATGCGGGCGGAGAGCGTCGATCTCGGCGAAGTCCGCTACATCAAGCCGTTCAAGACCAATGCCGCGATCCACATCGACACCTTCCACGACTATGAACTCTGCATCATCTCGCGCTATCTGAAGGAACTGCCCGAGTTCGAGCAGGAACTGGACCAGGAATTCATCGACGAGTACGGCCTGGCTGAACTGATGAAGGTCGTCAGGGAGATACCGCCGTTAAAGACGCCGTTCGTCCCGCGCGATTCCCTGATCCGGGAATTCATCGGAAACAGCATCTATTACGACTGACGCCTTCTTCCAATCGGAAAAGCCAAACAAAGGACCCGCTCTGATGACAAGAGCGGGTCCTTTCACAAACGCCTTTCGAACTGCGGAAGGCATCAGAAGATGGTCTGATCCTTTATTCCTCCAGTTCGGGCATGAGTCCCTCGTAGCTGCTTTCGTATGCGTGCGCTTTTGCGGAAATCTTCTTGATCTTGCCGACTTCCTGTGCGGCTTTCGGGATGAGCTGAACCGTACCGGCACCGCCGATGCAGCCTCCCGGGCAGGCCATGCCCTCCAGAAGGTATCCGTTCAGTTTGCCCGCTTTTGCGCGCAGCAGCATCTTTCTGCATTCATTCAGGCCTTCTGCCCGTTCGATCAGGACCTCTCGCTCCGGATGGCTGTGGCGGATGCAGTTCGCTACCGCTTCCGCTACGCCGCCGCTGACGGAGAACCCGCGGCCGTCTGCCGATGCGTTGTCCGGCACCGGCTCAGACGCGAGCTTCTCAAAGTCAACGTTCCGTGCTTCGAACATGCCTAGCACTTCTTCAAATGTCAGGACGAAATCGACGTCCGACCTGATGGTCCTGCGGCTCGCTTCCAGTTTCTTCGCGGCGCACGGACCGATGAAGGCGACCTTGCAGCCCGGATGCACTTTCTTCAGATAACGGCCGGTCCAAACCATCGGCGTCAGCGCCATCGAGATGCATTCCGCGTGCTGGGGAAATTCCCGCTTTGCCATGACCGACCACGCCGGACAGCAGGACGTGCCCATGAACGGCAGTTTCTCCGGCACCTCGCTGACAAAGTCCTCCGCTTCCTGCAGCGTGCAAAGATCCGCTCCGAGAGCGACCTCCGAGACATCCTCGAAACCCAGCGCCTTAAACGCGGCGCGCATCTTTTCAGGTCCGAGCTGAGCGCCGAATTGGCCGGCTATCGCCGGTGCGATCGCGGCATAGACCGGCACATCGCTTCTGATCGCCTGGATGCACTGAAATATCTGCGCCTTGTCGGCGATCGCGCCGAACGGGCAGTTTGCAAGACACATGCCGCACGAAACGCACTTTTCCTGATCGATGTCTGCCCTGCCGTACTCATCCGAACGGATCGCATTCATGCCGCAGGCCGCGGCGCACGGCCGCTGCATGCGCAGGATCGCGCCGTACTGGCATACGCCCATGCATTTCCCGCACTTGATGCACTTTGCCTGATCGATGTGCATCTGCCCCTTGTCATAATAGATCGCATCCTTCGGGCAGACCTGCGTGCAGGGTCTTGCAAGGCAGCCCTGGCACTGATCCGTAATGACGACCCGGTTGTCAGGGCATTTATGGCAGGCAAACTTGATCACGTTGACAAGCGGCGGCTGATAATACTTTTCCGGATGCACGCATTCTTCCGCGCCCGTCGATACCGGCGCGTGTTCGGACGCATCTCTTAACGGAAGCCCCATTGCCAGGCGCATGCGCTCCTTGACGATCGCCCGCTCCAAAAACACGCTCTCGCGGTAAGTGGATTCCTCTCCCGGAATGATGCGGTACGGAATATCTTCCATCTCCTTCAGACTGCCTTCCGCATAATTGTACGAAAGACGTGCGACCTCCGCGAAGACCATCCTTCGGATGTCATTGATCGAGGTGTGGATGCCTCTCATGCCCATAGCAGATCCTCCTTACTTCAAGATCTTTTTGATTTGTTCGTCCTCTGCCCACGGCAGCAGTTCCTTCAGGTGACGGAACATGCGCACGTAGGACTCTTCCGGTGTACGGCGGTAGACGCTCCTGCGAAACGCAGGACCGAAGAAACGCTCCGGTGTCGAATACCTTGCCACGCCCCAGCCGTATTCACGGCCAAGCCTGTCCTTCTCGTATATAAAATCCTCTATCAGGACATAGCCCTGTGCCTGCAGGCGCGTGATCACGGTATCAAAGCCCTTCCGGCCGTCCTTGCCGTAACCGCCGATCATCTTCAGCCGTTTAGACAGGACCGGAGCATTCTGGTCCACAAGGTCGAACAGGTACTTGTCGTCATGACGCGCCAGTCCGTCATCCCAGCGCGCGTCGAAATCATACCCGTCACGCCGGTAATTCGCAAAGTCCAAAAACCAGTCTCCGCTGATGAAGACCGCTTTATTCTCCAGGAACTTGCCGTAGGCACAGCCGGACTCCCGTATTACCGGTCCCTTCCAGTCCCAGACCTGCCAGTCGCCGCTGTCCGAAGTATACCAGACATCGCGCACGGCGTGCTCTTCCACCGAAAAACCGGGAACGGCGCCCGAAAACAGTGGCACGAAGCCGAATCGCTCAACTGCGTCGATCAGGTCCTGTTTGGTTCGAACCGTAAAGTCAAAATCCATGACCAGCCCTGTTTACTGAGCGCTGCCTGAGCTGCGTTTGAGCGGCTGCCTGTCGGAAAGCTTCAGGAACAGGAAACCGACGGCAAAGAAGATCGCCAGAGATGCGACTGCGATGTTGATCGTGCCGCCGGCCAGCTTGACCGCCGCGATGACTGCGGAGCCCAAAAATGAAGCGCCCTTTGCAAATATGTCATAAATGCCGAAATACTCGCCCGAGTTCTCCGCCGGAATGATCTTCGAATAGTACGACCTTGACAGCGACTGGATCGAACCCTGGAAGCAGCCTACGCCGAACGCCAGGATGCCGAAATCCCAGATCGTTTTCAGCGCCAGCGCATACAGGCAGACCGCGAAATAGCCAGCGATGCAGACCAGGATGAGCGGCACCGTCTTGTGCTTTTTGGACAGCCGAGCAAAGACGAGCGATCCGAGCCACGCGACGACCTGCGTCGCGAGCAGGAAGATGACCTGTCCGACCGTGTCCAGGCCGAGATCCGTACCGATGTTGATGCAGTTGTCGATGATCGTGCCGACACCGTCGATGTAAAGGAAGAACGCGATCAGGAACAGCAGGACTTTCTTATCTTCGACCGCGATCTTTTTCAGCGTGCCGCCGATCTTCTTGAAAGCCTTGCCTACCGCTCCCTTTTCCGTTTCCACGTAGTTGACCTGTTTATAGTTCTTGATGAGCGGAAGTGTGACGATCATCCACCAGATTCCTGTGACCGCGAAACCGATGATGCGGGACAGACTGCCCGGAATCACTTTGAGCATGTCAGGACCGAGCACATAGGCGCCCAACGCGATCAGGAACGGGATGCAGGACCCGATGTAGCCCCAGGCGTAGCCGTAGGACGAGACTTCGTCCATCCTGTCCTCCGTGGTGACGTCGTTCAGCATCGAATCGTAGAATGTCAGGGATGCCTGATAAAAGACGCGCGTCAGGATGAACAGCACGATGAAGATGACCCAGCTCGTCGCGAAGCCGTTGATGATGCAGCCGGCCACGCCGAGCGCGACGGTCGTCGTGAAGAAGATCTTCTTCGTGTCCTTGTGGTCGGCGATCGCGCCGAGGATCGGTCCCAGCAGAGCGACGATGACCGTGACGACCGCAATCGCGATCGAATAAAAAGCCGTTGCCTGGTCAGACGTGATCTGGCCCGGATCGGTGCCGATGGCCAGACTCTTGAACCAGATCGGGATCAGGGAACAAGCCAGCATCGTGAACGCCGAGTTGCCGACGTCATACAGGACCCACGCCCGCTCCTTCTTGCTTAGATTCTTAAACATTTGCGCCTCCGTGATGATAGTTTTTTTGTCCGTCTTCGGTGTGTGTCTCTCTCTTTGCAAATCTGTCTTTAGAGTACCACGGAAAGGCCGCGGTTTCAAGTGGTTTTGCCCTTGTGTCCCAAATTGGTTAAAACTTTTAAAAAATTTCCGTTTCAGGATTGCATATTCATTTTTATATGTTATACTGTAGATAAATAAAGCATCCGCTGCGGCTTTGCCGGCAGAGAGATCTGGATGCTCAGTCATGCAAAAACCATTATGGGAGGAAACGATCCATGAAAAAAAGTCTGAAACTGTTCGCGCTCGTGCTGGCAGCCGTCATGCTTTTCAGCGTTCCGGCCATGGCCGCGGGCAACACGCAGACCTACACGAAGGCCAATGAGATCGCCGATCTTGTGGGCGAAGGCTACAATCAGGGCACGAAGGGCCCGATCACCGTGACGCAGGGCACGCTGAAGAGCGGCTGGTCCACCAAGTCCGTTTACCTTGTCACGATGTCCGGCACCGAGATGGTCTTCAACCAGTCCACCGAGTGGATCACGGACCTGTTCTGCGGCTTCAACCTGAACAACGCGTACTATTCGAACGTCGTCAGCGTTCTGCTCGCAACGATCCCGAAGAACTCGAACCTGATCCTGGCCGGCCACAGCCTTGGCGGCATGGTCGCTCAGCAGGTCGCGTCCGATAAAGACGTCAAAGCGAAATTCAACATCCTGAATACCGTCACCTTCGGTTCTCCGCTGATCTCTCTGGGCACCCGCGAAGGCACCGTCAAGCGTCTCGGCGACAAGAAGGACTTCGTGCCGGCCCTTTCCGTGCAGTCCGTGTTCATCCCGCTTTGGGCTTACGTCGGATTGAACAAGGAAGACGGCGGCTACTCGAACCCGATCACCGCGCACAAGGAAAGCTACAAGCGTGCGGATGTCTGGGGCAAGTACGATGTCACCGGCACGAAGAACGGTAACGCGAAACTGACGCTGGACCTTGACACCAGAGTCTTCTATCAGTCTCCGATCTTCTAACTCTTTCAGGACGCTTTTTATCTGAATACCGCCCGCCGATTAAGGCGGGCGGTTCTTTTCTTATCCTATCCTGTAGACGCGGGCCTCATAAGGCTTCAGCGTCAGTTTCCTTCCTTTGCCCGTGCTCTTTTCTTCCGGATACGTTTTCAGGATCAGCTCCGCCTTCTCCAGGTCGAACGCTTTCGGCACCGTTACCTTCAGCGGCCTGTCAGAGAAGGAGCACACGATGAGCAGCCGCTCGGACGGATCAGCGTCAATACTGTTTTCACGCAGTTCGTCCGGATCCATGTACCGCTCGAAAACATACAGTTTCCGCGACATCTTCCGGTACTCTTTGTACTTCCCGTATCTTACGACCGGAAGGCGTTTTCTCAGCGCAACGGCTGTTCTGTAAAAGTTCAGAACCGAATTAGGATCCGTTTCCTGAGATTCCGCGTTGATCTCTTTGTAATTCCCGTTTAAATAGAACCACGGTTCGTAAGTCGAAAAGCCCGCGTACGGTCCGGCCGTCCATTGCACCGGCGTGCGTGCGGAATCACGCGATGCTCGGTGAAAAAGCTTCAGCCGTTTTTCCTCGGGCGAAGTCAGTTTGTGATTGCGGGTCTGCACGTCCTCGTACATCGATGTGTGTTCCGGATACCAGTTCGTCATGCCGAGTTCCTGGCCCTGATAGATGAACGGAGTGCCCTGCTGGAACAGGTAAGAGACCGCGATCGCCTTGCCGGATTCAGTGCGGAACGCTTCAGACCCGTAACGCGAGATCACGCGCGGATGGTCGTGATTCTCAACATACAGCATGTTCCACGCTTTCCCGTGCAGATCCTGCCAGCGTCTGAACGCACGTTTCAGGCGCCGCAGAGAAAACTTTAACGGCACGTAGTCCGTGAACAGGCAGTCCGCGCACATGCATTGGAACTGGATCATCATGTCGATGTCGTGATGCTCTGGATCAAGTTCCGAGATGTACTCCATCGCCCTTTTCGGCGATACGAGCGGGGCTTCGGCGATCGTCACGCAGTCATAGTCGTTCAGGACCTCTCTTCTGAACTCCTGCAGATACTCGTGAATGTGCGGTCCATGATTGTATTTCAGGATGCCGGTCGTTCCGGGGATCTTCAAATCGTTCGGAAGGCCTTCCGGCTTGCTGATGAACGTGATCACGTCCTCTCTGAAGCCGTCGACTCCGAGTTCAAGCCAGAACCGGAGGATCCTCTTGACTTCTTCCCGGACAAGAGGGTTATCCATGTTCAGATCCGGCTGCTTGATCGCGAAGAGGTGTAGATAGTACTCTTTACGGACGTCGTCCCACTGCCAGGCCGTGCCTCCCTCGAACATCGAATCCCAGTTGTTCGGCTTCTTTCCGTCAGGCCTCTTCGGCCGCCAGATGTAGTAATCGGTGTACGGATCGATCCTCTGCCGTGATTTCACAAACCATTCATGTTCGTCGCTCGTGTGATTGACGACAAGGTCCATGATCACGCGAAGATCTCGGGCGTGCGCTTCCGTAAGAAGTGTTTTGAAAGCTTCCATCCCGCCGAACTCCGGAGCGATGTCCATGTAGTCAGAAATGTCGTAGCCGCAGTCTGCGCCCGGCGACGGGTATAGCGGCGAGAACCAGATGCCGTCCACGTTCAGGCTCTTGATATAATCCAGCTTCTCGATCACTCCGTACAGATCCCCCATGCCGTCCCCGTTGCCGTCCTTAAAACTGCGGGGCCAGATCTGATAGAATACTCCCTCTTTATACCACTGCGTCTGTTTCATCTTCCATTCATCTCCCCGGCATGCAATGCCGTTTGGAACCGCCTTATTTTTACAGTGCCGACAGAGCCTTCGCCGTCTCTGCCGCGAGTGCCGCGTTGTTGTAGACAAGGCGTATATTGCTTTCGAGGCTGTCACCTCCGGTCAGGTCCTTGATCTTCGAAAGAAGGAACGGCGTCGTCTCCTTCCCATGGATCCCCAGCGCCTTCGCTTCCAGGATCGCTTCGTCGATCGCGCGGTCGATGACGCTTTTGTCCATCGAGAATTCTTCCGGGATCGGATTGGTGACCAGCATGCCTGTCTTCAGGCCCATCTCGCGTTGTGCCTTATAAACAGAGGCCAGCTCTTCCGGCGTATCGATCCTGTAATCCACGGAAAAACCGCTCTTTCGCGTATAGAACGCGGGCAGTTCCTCTGTGCCGAAGCCCAGGACCGGAACTCCCTTCGTCTCCAGATATTCCAGCGTCAGTCCCAGATCGAGGATGCTTTTGGCACCGGCACAGATGACCATGACCGGTGTGTTCGCAAGTTCCTCCAGATCCGCGGAGATGTCCATCGTCGTTTCCGCCCCGCGGTGGACGCCGCCTATGCCGCCGGTCGCGAAGATCCGGATGCCTGCCATATGCGCGATCATCATCGTGGTCGTGACCGTCGTTGCTCCGTCGGCCTTCCTTGCGACGAGCACGGGCAGATCCCGGCGGCTGGCTTTCGCCACGCCCCGTCCCGTTTTTCCGAGATACTCGATCTCTTCCGGAGATAGCCCTGCCTTCAGCCGGCCGCCGATCACCGCGATCGTCGCCGGGACGGCGCCGTGCTCCCGGATGATCCGTTCCACGTTCATCGCGGTCTCCACGTTCTTCGGATACGGCATGCCGTGCGAGATGATCGTGCTCTCCAGCGCAACTACCGGCCGTCCCTCGTCCAATGCTTTCTTTACTTCCGGATTCACGTCCAGATACTGATTCATGATTGTTCCCCTTTTTTGTTATTCTATTGCTTCCATGCGTTCCAGGACCTGTTCGTACGACAGATCCTTTGCGATGGTTTCCTCCGATTCCGCGGCAATCGCGGCTGCCGTCATCGAGAAGAGCGCCGCCCTTCTGCTGTCCATCCCGGAAAGATACGCCCTGATCAGGCCCGCCGTCATCGCGTCGCCCGCTCCGGTCGTATTCCTGACACATGCCGGGACGGCCGGGAGCATGCCGGTAAACGCATCCGTCGAAACGTACGTACCATCCCGCCCGCAGCTGACGAACACGTTCTGAACGCCCTTGTTGCGCAGCGCATCCGCGGCGTACTCAGGCCGGTCTTCCCCTGTCAGCGCTTCCGCTTCGAACCGGTTCGGCTTGATCGTATGTATCCTGCTAAGGACCGGCAGAAGCTTCACGCCCTTTGCCCTCGACACGGGATCCGCAAACAGCGGCGATCTGACTTCGGATGCGATGAAGCTGAGTGTCTCCTCATCAAGGTTGCCGTCGATGACGGTCACGCTTGCTTCATTGAGTTCTTTCAGGCGCGACCTGATCAGGTCCCTGTTGATGTGCTTCGCGATCTCCGTATCCGAAACGCCGACGAACAGGTCGTGATCCGGCCCCGTCACATACAGGTACGTTCCTGTCCTCGTGTTTTTTGGCCGCACGGCCAAGGACAGCCCGATGCCCGCTTCCCTGCAGGATGCTTCCAGTACCTGTCCGAAGGAATCATCCGAAAGAGCGGTCAGAAGTTCCGCCTTCCCGCCCAGCAGGCTCAGGTTGTGCGCGATGTTTCTTCCGACGCCTCCCGGGCTCATCCGTACTTTTCCGGGATTGGAATCCCCCATCACGATGCTCCGCCCGCAAATCCCCCGTATATCCATGTTGATCGCGCCGATCACAATGCATCTGTCCATGGCTTTACTCATCCTGCTTCGTTCCGGCATCCGGTCTTCTGCTGCCGCATTGAGGGCAGAACCGTCCTTCGTTTCCGGAATTGCCGCATTCGGGGCAGGTCCATGTACCGTCCGGAGCGAAAATCTCTTTCGGATCCTTTCGGGCCGTATCTGGTTTCCCGGGATCTCCCGGATATGATCCTCCCGATCCTATGCCGAGCAGGGTGTTCCTGTCGGCCTTCGGCATCAGCTTTTCTTCCAGAATCAGTTCGCCGGACTTCCTGCCTTCCTCCATGATCTTTTGAAGTTCGTTCAGTATCGCCTTCCCCTTCGGGGGAACCGCATTCAGATCGATACTGCGCGTATTTTCCTTATAGCCTCCGAGTGCGGTATCGTCATAAGTCAGCACAAGACTCGTGCCGCCGGACACGTCGGTCATGACGAAGCGCGGATCGATATGCGCTTTCAGCGCAGCCCAGGCAAAGAGATTGTTTTCTTCACAGAGGTTCTCTGCTTTTTGAAACGTTCCCGGATCCACTCGGTACGTTACCTTCGTGCCGCCGTCCAGATCGGCAAACACCCTGGCGGTGAAACGGACTTCTTCATTGTCAAGCAGGAGCGCCGTTTCTTTCTCCGAGCCGCTGTACATCATCATGCCGCTTGACCAGCTGCGGAAGCAGACGCCCGTAAGAAGCCCGTGCTCTTCTTTCCTTTTCAGGACTTCGTCAAACAACGGGTCTTCATTCATTTCCTTTTCGTGCCTCTCCATCCATCGGCGGAAGTATTCTTTCTTATCTGCCATCTGATGACTGCC
>JAEEGL016560422.1_pt1 | contig 12298 bp, 9 predicted proteins | sample 9134231 | NCBI WGS metagenome assembly JAEEGL01 (sample SAMN16246548, study PRJNA631951) | gut metagenome | biome: gut microbiome; feature: rumen; material: fiber-attached | host: Bos | place: Iran: Karaj | collected 2018-10 | reverse complement strand
CATCGGATATCAACAATGGCTTGTTTCAGAACGATGCTCATATTTGCGATGGTCCTGATTTCACCGTTCGGAATGGTATATACATTTCTCAGGATGAAGAGTCCTGCTGTCAGGAGCCTGACCAGAAAGACGGGCGTGTGTTTAATGACGGTATCAGCAACAGCAGTTGTTGCGTCAACAGTATCAATCACTTCTTCCACTACTGTATTCCCAATGTCGCTCTCTTCAGCAACGGCTGCACGTATTCCGGACAGTGTTTCAAACATTGACGCTATGAATGTCGAAATGACACAATGGAACAGAACCCTTACAGAAGACTTTGATGGACATAACCCTGGTTTCAAGCTTTTCACCTCCTACAAAACAAGCGCCCGGTTAAAAACGCAATGCTTCATCGCGTTTAAAACCGAGCGCACTCGACACCTTATCTGACAGGCGGCCTGCAGGCATCTCTGCCTACGATCCCCCGTGCTACGGCACACTATCCTCCGGTGACCTGTATCTGGTTTATGCTGCCAGCGGTTCTCCGTCATGTAAGGGATACCGGCTGACACTATGATTGTATCACCGGTCTTGCCTGAAATCAAGTGAACGAATTGTAAATGTTCAGGTTGGTATTATATTTGGGTATTGGTGCGTTGCGGTTATCTTTCATCATCGTACTGTTTTATCAAAAAGCTAAGCATAGCATAAAGCTCTATGGCAATCAGCGCGACGAAGAACTCGATGACGAAGAAACAGACGTTAACTCTGTTGCCATTTGAAAGTGAGGTATATCCGGTTTTTCCGGATATACCTCACTTACTGCTCTATTATTCCCGTGGTCCTGTTTCATCAGCGGCTCGACAAACTGGAATTTGTGCGATAACTTCCGATTTTGCTTGCTGACAGAATCTCCTTCAGACAGAACTGTTATGGTTCTACGCGGACCAAGTAAGCGGTTGTACTCCCGGAGGAGAGGCCGTAAGCCGGAACGAATAAGATGAGCATCCCGTTATCAGCCAGGTGCAGGACAGGAAGTTCATCACTTCCGTTCAGGATCCTCAGTGACCCGTCATCCGGAACAAATTCATACTTTACGGATTCGGAACCGTCCAGCGATGCCGCATATAATTCTATTTCGTCTTCGGTGATGATGAATTCCGCATGATCGTCAGCAATTCCTTCCGCCAGTATTTCCTCCCGGTTCACTTCTGAACCGTCCTCATTCACAACTCTGAAGTAGTGCCATTCACCGAGGAAATCCTCAATACTCTTCGCCGGAATGACGTTCGGAACAATGAAAGCGGCTTCGGATAAGGATGCCGGTTCGTCTGCCGGGTCTGCGGCGGGACCGGTGAATGAGTAACGGGCAGTCAGCACAGGCAGGATGTAGCAGGAGGATGTAACGTCTGCATAGATCCTGTAGCAAACGCCTTCTTCCGGGCTGAAACTGGAATGCGCAGGGTATTCGACCACGACCGGCTGCGATTTTCCGTCTTCACCGCTGTTGATGATGATTCTCAGCGGACTTTGGGAAAGGACCTGATGAACAACGCCTTTGATCATGTATACCTGGCCGTATCTGTCTTCTGTGTTGTTCAGCAGTTCGGCGTAGCTTTCAGCAGTGAGCGGCCAGGCCTTCACGGTGTATTCATCAGCCGGCGGCACACGATCAGCGGCGGCAGCTTCCTCCGCGGTGACATGCGGAACCACCTGAGGCTTATAGGTTCCGTCCGCAAGATAATCCGGGTTTGTTGCGAGGCCGGAGAAGCCGGAGAGCCTTCCACCCTTCACCTTCATTTCTTCCATTCTCTCCCAGCCTTCGTCCTCGCGGTACTGCTCAAAAGACGCATCCGTTTCAAAATCATAGTTGAACAAACCGCACGAAAGGGTGACGGTCGTCGGCAGATTCTCACCGCCGCCGATCTCATATATACGGAATACCCTTTCCTCCAGAAGCTGTCCGACCGTCTTTCCGTCCAGCGCGTCCAGTTCCGCCTGCTCCTTTGGCTTTGCGGTAAGCTCTTCGGTATAGGCCATCGGCAGGGACCAGGCGTATGTCTGGTATGTTGCAAAAGCTTTGCCGGAATCTTCCACTCCCATGGACGCCATGTACAGCTCTCTTGCGTGATCATCCGGCAGTGTGACCGTGCGGATATATTTGCCGTTTTTCTCCGTCACAACAGTAAGGTAATCCAGGCCTTCGCCGATGGAAACAAATTCACCCGCGGCGTCCGCCGCATCTGTGACCAGAGCAACTTTGATACAAAGGAATATGGACAATGCTTGTAAATCAAAGGGTTTCAGCACCTGGTCATCTCCTTTCCGCTGATCTGATGGCCAGCTTCATACTGTCAATTTCGGATCGTTTCACTCCCCAACGTTACTCACTGGTTTCGTTGGGGAGTGTAGTTTCGTTGGTGAGTTGGGAGCTTCGTTGGAGGGTGGTTTCAGCATCAGATATTCTGTGCTAAACCCTCCAGATAGTTCACCGGCTTTCCGGTCGCCTTTGCATACTCAATCTCCGACCGAGTGCTGGCACCAATATACCCACCGACATTGATGACAAAGATCTCGTCCGCCATGTCGATTTTTCGCTTGTGCATGTCATCCAGCATTTCCTTGGTACCTTCCGTCCAGACTTCATCATCGCCAGAGTGGCCAAACAGTCCAACGCTGATGACAATGTTTCCCTCCAGTGTCAGCTGTTTCTGTGCTTCCATGAAAGCATCCTTGAAGCGGGTACTGCCGCAGAGGGTAATCACTTTTTACTTGCCGACCATCAGCTTATACTCCCAACTTTTATTTTAGTTAACCCCTGTATTGTCGATTCTCGGATTAATTACAAGTAGTTGAAGCAAATTGTCATATAACTGTTGAAACGAAGCAACCATGGAATCAAGGCTTTCTAATGCATCGCGTATAGTCGGTTCCGCTTCTTCAATTAAACTGCTATATTCGCCATTTGCTTCATCCATTGCTTTTTCTAAGTAATAGTCCAAGTTTTCATCATAAGCTTCCATACCATATTCGTCGCTTACTTTTCTACAAGCCTCATACGACACATCATATCCTGCCATCTGCTCAAGTTCTTCAAACAATGTTGTAATATCTTCGAGAAAATCCTCAAATAGCTTCCTATACTCTTCAAATAAATCTTGAAGCATTTCGACCTTTTCTGGCAACTCGTCGCGTTCGCAATAGTCATCAATAATGCTATCAATCACATCTAATGCATCATCAAAGTGAGAAAAGAAATCAAGGAATCCTCGTAAGAATCCAACAGTTACTCCACTATCATGTGTGCGATATGTCCAAGCATCCTTAAATCCTGTTTCATAATCAGACCAAGATTCAAATGCAGCATCGAATAGTTTTTGTCTTGCTGTCTTACATGCAGGAATTAAACTCTCCAGATTTGCTAAAGCTATTGCAAAATTATATTTATAGAAAGGAACTGATCTGCGCTGTTCTTCTATGAATAAGGTTTCCTTCAAGTACGTTATAAGGTTTTTATCTGTAGAAATGGTTCCGCATTCGAAATTTCTGCTGCTTTCATCTGAATAATTGCTTGATCCCCAGTACACTATATTCTCGGTCATGATGATTTTCGCATGATTATGAAACGCAAAATATGGAGTAAGCCTCATACCATAATTCTGCGGATTAAGCTGACGAATATACGAATCAATCATGTCCTTAGCTGCTATTGCGTATTGCTCTTTGAAATACGTCGGAAACCGCTTAGGGATGTTTGTTATAATGACCGCGTTTGTTCCACGTAGGCAAGCATCCTTCAAAGACTTTAACAAATGGCTGTCCAATCTCGAGGAAATATTGTATGTCAGTATACCTATGAATTTTGCACTTCTAAAATCATCCAACACGCATTGGTATAAGCTCTCGTTTTCCCCGAATACTGCATTACTTGCATGTACTGGTAATACCTTCACTCGATAATACCTCCTCTGATTACTGAACAGCATAAACTATACTTGGCAAGATTGACGAAATTCTTCCAGCATTGCTTTAAGCTCAATAGCCGTCCGAAGGCTCCTTTTATATTCTGCCGTTTTCGTTTCACTCTCCGTCGCTATATACTCGAATTCATTGGAGGCTTCAATCCGACTCTTTAACTCTCCTAAATGTAATTCAACATACTTTTCAAAGGAATCTTTTTCGTCATCGCTTGTAAAAAACAGAGTTATTCGTTCGAATTTTCTAAATGCCCACCTTTGTTCTCCGTCTTCTGGGTCATACATGAATTTTAGCAGCGTTTCCGAATGACTATCTTGAACATAATATTTAAAACCAACAACATCTTGATGATAACCGTCAAAATAAACAAAGCCCCATTCTGGAACCGGGATACTTAGCCTGCCGCTATCCAGATTCACGATCTGTTGTCTTTCCAATGTTGTCCCTTTGGCTTTAACATCAAGCATATAATACGATGTAGATTCATTTGTTTGAGCATAAGAGTAGAATTCGTCAGCCCCACGCTTGAACGCAATATCATCTTCATCTTCACGTTCAATGGTGAATTCCGGTTTGTATATATGATAATAGCCGTTCTCGCTTTCTGCCCATTCCAGTTTGTTTGCCAAGGCATCGAAAATATACGCTAACGGGGTTTTTGTCAGGCCCAGTCGTTTCTTCCATAGGTTTTCAATCACATCTATTTCAGCATTTCCATAATCTGGAGTATTCCTATCACCGACCCTGGCATAGATGCACCCCTGTCTCATTTTTCCATATGGTTTCTTTAGAAAGAGTGGTGTTCTATCAGTATTATGAACAACTAACACATCCAATAAACAATCGTTGTATTCAACAGATTCAACAGACACAGACGGCAGATTATCCCCGGCAAATACAAGTCCTGAAATAGCATCAAGAATATCTGCTTGCTTCCTTCGAGCCCCGGCCATACCCGTAACTGATAGATCATCCGCTATTCCGAATACGATATAGCAATTCTCATCATGAGAGGTATTTGCAAAACAAATAATGTCCTTAAGCAAATCTTCAATGTTTGCATGCCATTCTTGCTTAAAATCCCAGAACTCTCCTTCCTTGCCCTGAAGAAGGAAATAAGATATCAATTCTTTTATCGGTAGCCTGCTATATCTCATTCTGACCTCCACCCAGCCGAAGGAAAATGCCATTCCACGATAGCATTCAGTTGCTTGGCAATTTCTGAAAACTCCTGATTCAGATCTAGCGTTTTTACACTAATCTGGTTACCACTCATCTGGTAGGTGTTGTCCGGTTGAATCATCTCGTCCGTCCTAGCGTACAGCAGCATCCCGGAAACCTGATGTGGCTCATCCCCGAAATCTTTATCTCTGTTCTTCACATAGGTGAAGATCTGATACAGGTTGGCAGAATGCAGTGTGTGTACGTCAAACTGCGTCTGCATCGTGTGGGTATAGTACTTCGCATCGATGATTAGCACTCGGTTGCCTTGAGTGAGAGTGATGTCACTCTGCATGACCGGCAAGTAGGTGCCTATGCCATCGTCCAGCGCCCAAGGGATCTGGGAAGCGGTGGCCTTGACCTGCGGGCACTCTTTGGCGTAATACTCGAGGATGAACTTTTCATACAGCCTGCTCATCCGCTGTTCATCAACGAAGGAAGCCAGTTTATATTCGCCATCCTGGGTCGTCATCAGCATTCCTTCCAGGATTAGCTGGCACAGGCTGATGAGCATTCGGTAGGTGTTGTTGTTCCTCTGGAAACGGATGGCACTCCACCTGACCGTCGTTGGATCGATAGTATCCACGTTGGAGAAAAACAGCATCTCTTTCTTCAGGTCGTTCTTGTGCCCTGCATCCACCTTTGCATGCTGCAGAAGGAGTATGACAGTCGTTTTCAGAATCTGGTTTAGCAGATTATTCTCGGAAAGCTCGTCATACTCGCATGTAAGTACGCGCTTTCGGGCCAGGTGGTGCTTGATCGAACCAGGCATGTCAACCTTTCCACGAACAACAGCCAGATCTTCTTTACGGCTTAGATACTCGCGGTACAATCCCTGCTTCAGTTGCCGACTGATGCCTTTTGCCAGGATTGCCGCAAAGAGGTTATGAAGGTTTTCAAATTCCTCCGTCTCCACATTTTCATAGCCACCCTGATTCAGTGTCGTGAATGCATAGGACAGCATGTAGTAAATGTTTCTGATGAGGATGCTCTTATCCTTCGTCATTGAAACACACCACGCAGTATATTTTCCCAGCGCTGCAGTTTGCCCGCGTCATCGAACCAGTACTCGCTTAGCATGGGAAGAATGTCATAGTTTACGATGGCATGCAGCCATTCGTCGGTGCAAACATCACGTCCGCAGAAGTAGCTGTGACCTATGCAGAACCCCTTGCCCAGGGATTTGTCCATCGCGATCTCTTTGTTCAGTTCCTTGACCCGTTCCACGAGCTCGTTCAGGGTTTCATTGTTCAAGCCGTTCTGGTATTGGATAAAGCCGTCCGAATCAAAGCCAGGCTCCATGTCATAGAAGCTAAAGCGGCGGCGCAGGGCGTAGTCGATCATGGCGAGGCTCCGGTCTGCAGTATTCATCATGCCAATGATATAGAGGTTCTTCGGCACGGAGAACGCCAGACCATTATAGGCAAGCGTTGCCTTGGTTCCTCTGTAGTCCTTTTCGATGAGCATCAGCAGCTCGCCAAAGATCTTACTCATGTTGCCGCGATTGATCTCGTCAATGATGAAGAAGAATTCCTTATCCGGCTGGTTGGCGGCCTTCTGGCAGAAACGATAGAAGATGCCGTACTTCAGTTCAAATCCGTCCTCTGCGGGTTTATAGCCCATTACGAAATCTTCATACGAGTAGTTCTGATGAAACTGTACGAATTCGATCCGGCTGTCATCCATTTCGCCCATCATTGACCAGGCAAGCCGCCGCGCAGCGAAGGTCTTACCAACGCCCGGAGCGCCTTGCAGGATGATATTCTTTTTGTTGCGCAGCACAGCAACAAGGCTTTCATACGATTCCTCGGTCATGTAAACCTCATTGAGGAAATCATTTTTGCTGTATGTGATGGCTTTGTCTTCTGCCTGCAGAGGATTTTCTTCACGAATCAGATCAATAATAAAGTCATATTCAGCTTTTGACAGCCTATATAAACTTCCTTGCGGATTCTGGAAATACTCCATTTCAGCAAGCTCAGGGCAATCCCTTAGTGCCGAATAATCAATAGGCGAAGTAAGACCCTCCACCTTTTCAAAGTAAAGCTTCTCGCCATCCTGTGCCGCGCTGATTTTTGCCAGCGCTACGATTTGCTTAACAGGTGTGGTTTCATAGCCGATGACCATGTCACCGGGCTTTGCGTCAAGGAAGTTTTGGAATATACGCCTCTTATTGCCGTTCTCATTAAAAAGCGTATATGACTGCACTTCACCTACACCAATGTTAGCATAGCTCCAGATTTTTGGATTTGCATTCAACCACCAATAATGAGCATCGTCGTCATCAGGGGTAGGCTCATCTTCATTCTTCCATTGGTAGCGCATGATATCAAATTCAGTTAACGCTTCATACAACTCTGGCCGGAGCTTCCAAATATATCCGCCAGCGACATCAGCACCTGCATCTTTTCCTTGGAAGAGAATGGGCCAATAACGGTTTTTACCATTTTCCCTGATAGACAACGGGCATTGAGTCTCTTTATATATTTTTTTTGCAAGCTGAGTACAATTGCCACTGATGCTGGATGCATTTTTGTTATACTTCTGGGCTATTTGAGTGCATGTTGCTGCTCCGCCCGCTTCATAGAAGGCAGCTAAAACACCACCCCAGACAGGGCCGATAATCTTCTTGCTGTTTAGAAGCTCGAGCCATTTTTCTTTTGTGAAGCCCGGTGTATATTCCTCCAATGACGGGAACCATTCTTCAGAGAAGAGGCTTGGATCACTTCCATCCAGGGCATCTTCATCGTCAGAATTATTATCTTGCTTGTTTTGAGAGAACATCCTGCTGATGTAGAAACCAACATCAATCGTCAATGTTTTTAGTTCGGGATCGGGGTAACAGGTCTCCGTGAGCTGAGATTGGAACAGATTAACAAGTTCTGTATCCTGTTTCAACGCTTCGCTGATCTCGTCATAAAAGCGGAGAAAGCTGCGAACATTATCGGCATACGCGCCTTTTTTGAACTTATAATCAGATTCAAGCTCACTGGCGACGGTTTTAACCTCACCAAATTTATAGATGTAATACTTATCCGGATAGCGGAGCCATAGGTAGGTGCTGATTGCGTTTTCATATTGATAATGCTGGGCTGCTCCGTTTCCATGCCGTTCAAGCAGAATAGAGGACTGAAGCTTGAATGCGTTCATGCGCTCAAAGACGTCTTTGCTTTCATCGAACAAATCGATGAACATGGCACGAACATCTTCCGGGGCGGCCTTTGCAAAGCCTACAATCATCCCTTTGGGAAAATTGTTAACTGAAGCCAGCAAATTGAAAGTTCTATCCAGTGACCGGCTCAGCATCTCAGCAAAATCAGGTGCTTTGACATCCCAGTTATCCTGGAACCACTTTACTGCTTCCCATTTGTATTTTTCTTCGCCCCATTGCTTGGAGACAAAGTTCTGCTTATATTCGGCCAGGACTTCCTTCAGTCGATACTGATTAAACATAAGACGTCACCTCACCATCAATCTGATAACAGTGCCTTGAGGGTTTGCCCATCGCTATTCTTCCAGGCAATCAAGCCATTGGTACTGCGACCAGTGACAAAGTTGGCAGCTGTGGATGCGCTTTTGAAAACCACATCTTTTATGACTGTCACACCATCGCAGTACTGATCACGGTATTTCAGCACCGAATTAGCGCTGCGGAATTTGCCTGTTGTGTGTACGTCAGGAGAGACTTGCGATCCTTCTCTAACAATCAATTCCTTTGATGCGGGATCATACTCTCCGGTTGCATCCACGCCTGTCTTTGTTTTCAGATACAGTCTCAATGCGCTCACCTCCACCCTTACGCCTCGCGCAGGCTCTTGTAGATTTCTTCCGTAAAGATACCCAGCACCTGACGCTTGATCTCATCGTTGCCCAGCAACAGGGAGAAGAAATCCTGATTCTGTTCCAGCCCTTCAATCAGCGCGTCGTCTATAGCCCATCCTTATTCTACAGGAAGGGATGCTTCATTTTTTCGGCATGATCGTTTTTCCGGTCATCATCTGGTAATGCTGGCTTTGCTGCAGCGCATCAAAGATCATCTTGAAAACCCGCTTGTAAGCCTCCACATCGTCACAATCCTCCACATAGTTCAGACCGTCGCTGATACCATTGGGATTGTTGATGTACGCCAACAGGGAGGACGCCAGCTGATAATCCGTCATATCCGGCTTCTGGCCCTCCACCTGCTTGATGAACATCTTACGGTTTTCTTCTTTTTCAAGAACCAGCTCACGGATATCGCTGCCCTCATAACCGCAAAGCTGAAGGAAGTAATACTCCAGGATGCGTCGCATCACATTCAGAGCTGGAATGGTGGACTGAATGTCGCGGAGTTCATCCCACAGGGCGGCATAAGAATTCTGAACAGGGTTATAGTTTTCGTTTTCGCTCGGAACCTCTTTGCTCTGACGGGTGCAGAGCTTGACGGTGGAAATGTTGTCGTTCTTTCTGATCACATAGAACGACGTGCAGTTGTAATATCCAACCTGCTTATAGGTGACTTCGCGATGGAAGTACACGTTATGCGTCAGAATAAACAGCTGCTTGATATAGTTGCCCGGAACCTTCGGATTCAGATATTCCGTATTGTTCCGGCACACATTAATCATTTCGCGGACGATGGCGCTGACGAGGAACAAGGCGGTACTGTCCATACTGGACACGGGATCGTCGATGACGACGATTTTTTCTTTCAGCTCTTCACTGGTCATGCTGCCGCGCACCTGATGATAGAAATACAGGAAGGCGATGAAGTTTCTTTCACCTTCACTCAGGTTCTCGGCAACAGACCCATCTTCACGGATCACTTCATATACATTTTCAACGCCATCTTTAGCACGGAGGCTGAAACCCTGGAAGCCAGAATCGCGGAGAATTTTGTTGATGCTGTCGATCGCCGCCTCTGTATTTGCGTTATGCTTGTTCAGCTCAGATATCTCCGTAGTCAATGCGGTGATGTCTTTTCGAAGCTGCTGGCCATGTGTGGTGATAGCATCGATTTCCTTTTTAAGGCGGGCGACCTCATCATGATAACTTTTCACTTCTGTAGCAAGCAGAAATGCAAGGTGCTGCATAATCTCGAGTTTGCACTTACTCTTGCTGGAGCGCCTTTCAGCAACAACGTCATTATTTGCTTTGATCTGCTTGTTGATCTCGTCGATCATGGCACCGATCTCCAGAAGAAGGGTATCCGTATCTTCGAGAGAAACCGTTTTGGAAGGCTCCTTAACCTTTTCAGCGATACGTTGGCGGTTGATTTCAAAATTGCTCTCCAGCAAGGCAACCTTAGCCTGGTAGGCCTTCAGATCGACTGCTGGCATGGCATCATCCAAGTTTGCCTGAAGTGTTCGGACAATTTCGGAAGTTTCTCTGGTATAAACCGACTGGAACTGGCCAAGGTCACGGATATCCTGCTGATACTGCGCATCAAAGCAGGCAGCGATATCAGCTTCAAAATCCAGCGGCAGTTTTTGCTGGCAGTACGGACACTTTCCTCCAGCTGCACCAGCGTAATGTGTATGCCCATCACGAACCCAGTCAGAAGCTGTAGCACCAAGGGCTTTCATAAACTTGGCAAAAGGTGTGTCACTGCTGCTTACAATCACTTTATCCAGCAGATCTTTCCCAGGTAGGCTGCCGTAGGTTGTCGCGGCAGCTTTTTTGAATTCCGTATAGGGCCGAGCAGTTTCGTCAAACGCTACATCATAAAGCCGCTCCAGATCCGGAATAGAATGCTCTGTTGGTTTGTCCTCGGCAAGAACAGCATCAGCAAACCCTTTCTTCTGCTTTTTGCCGTCCATAGCCTTATCAAAGCGTTTCCGAATATCAGCTGTCTTGCTGAAACAGGCATCCTGAAACTCTGTCAGGGCAGTCTCCAGCCCTGTTGTCTTTTTTCGATGCTCATCCAGCGCAGCAGATCTTTCATCTGATTTGCGCTTCTTTTCTTCAGTCAGTTCGCTGATGCGTTTCTTGGCCTCGATGTCCTCTTCTCCAAAGATAAAGACGCCTTTCAGGTCTCCATAGGTCAAAAAGTTCCGGTTAATGTAATCCTGGTTATAAACAAGTACATCATAATCTGCGGCAGATTTTCCATCTGCCCAGGTAATCCCATCGCCTTCTTCAATCGCATGAGCTATAGAGGACTTTCCAGCGCCGTTATTGCCATAAAAGAAGTTAATGAACGTCAGCTCTGGAATCTGAGCATCAGAAAAAGTGGCCCTGTTAAGTTTGATGCCCGTAATCGCTGAAGGTATTTTGCCGTTCATCTTCAATATCGTCCTCCACTGTCATTATTCCTGGATCTTGCCTTCGCGCACCCATTCGTCCACTTCAGAAATCTTAAATTTATACCGTTTTCCCGCCCTGTAAACAGGGAGCTTTCCTTCTTTGATCCATGTCCGGACTGTGTCCTGGCTGATGCTAAGATGCTCTGCAACATCCTCCAGATTGACCCATTTTTCGACCTGCTGTTCTTCGTACTCGTGACTCATCTCATCGCCTCCTTCACTAAGGGAATTACAGTTTAAAAACCCGGTAACCGGCTTTTTCCAAAACTTCGATCAAATTGATCCGTTTGATAGCCCAATGTGTCCGACTCAATTCTGTGAACGATCTCGCTCCCGCAATGCCAAGCTCAAAAGAAAGATCAATCAGAACCTGCTGTGGCAGCGTGTTGAGCTTGGTGAAATACACCTTGATGCCATTGTCCTGAACCTTAATATCGTTCACGTACCCATAATAGGCCATGTGATCCGGATCAGTCTTGGAATAGTAGTGGTTTTCACTGCAAAAGATGGCGGGAAACGTCTTGATGATCGCTATAGCCTCAGGCGAGAGCGACGCACACAGATCTTTCATCTCCTGAGATGTGCTCTCTGTCAGGGCACGATCTTTAGGAACAAGGAAAAATGCGCTTTCATAATCTTCGCCACCCAACACAAAGAAATTGAAACAGTCGTAATTGAAGGTAACGCCCTGGCCAATTACCGGCATTCCGGTTTGCGGAGCGCTAGGAAAGATAGCAACGTTCTGCTCATACCGTGCGACATAGGCAATCTGTGTATTTTCGTTGCCTGTCTGAGTCAGGGATACCGGCGTCGGCTGCGCCTGCTGGGGAAGT